>Ga0180437_10002593_pt1 | contig 28428 bp, 7 predicted proteins | sample SS_ome_4_FD_132410 | JGI IMG/M metagenome (GOLD analysis project Ga0180437, IMG submission 132410) | Hypersaline lake sediment archaeal communities from the Salton Sea, California, USA - SS_3_D_1 metaG | ecosystem: Environmental > Aquatic > Non-marine Saline and Alkaline > Hypersaline > Sediment...
AACCCAGTTTGACAATCAAAATGATCCAGATGGTTTCTATTCTGTTGGGGTTGAAGAAACAATAGGATATTCAGATTCTGCTTCAATCAACTTGGACACTTCAGCTCCTGCAGGCGTGTGGCACGCAACAGCACGGTATAGTGACAGCGATTCTGATGTGATTCACAGGGCGGGCATGTTTTCTAGGAGCTTCATCGTGAAACGTGGAACTTCATTGAGTCTTATAGCACCAGGAGATGCTATTGGAGATGGAATTTCAACCAAATTGGTTGGTGAGCAACTTCATGTTGAGTTTGAGCTTGAAGACACATTGAATGCTGCATTGGTGAGTGGTGCAACAGTATCAATGAACTGGAGTGTTAGTGGCATACCAACGCAGGTCCAGTTTAATGATTATGGAGATGGTAGATATGGCAAGACTCTCAACACTTCTGATTTAGGAAGCTATGGGCGTTGGCGGCTAGATCTTCAATCTTCACATCCGTTCTATACTGATTCTTCAGAGTTCTTCTACTTGGATCTCTCTCATCGGACTTTCTTGACATATGAGCCACCACCGGATGCACCTTACGGAGATGATTTTGAAATCAGACTCACGCTTAAAGACCAATTTGACAACGCTCCATTGACGGGTGCAACTATCGCGTGCAATGCTACAATTCTAGGAACACCTACCGATTATGGTAATGGAACCTATTTAGTGACGGTTGATAGTGGAGGGTTCTCATTAGGAGAACATACTTTTAGGTTCACAGCTACACCAAGCACTTCATACCTGTTGAGTAGCAATATCGATGTTCAATTTACATACCGACCCATTGCTACTGATGCGACACCGCTTAGTGCAGACCCTGTTGAAGCGCCATGGGGTCAGCAAGCTAACACAAGCATATACTTGTATGATATAGACCATGCAGGAATTGGAATCGAGGACGCCAGTATTTCAATCGCGCCCCTTGTTCCAACAACTTTCGATGGAGGGAGCGGCTATTATGACATTACAATTGATGTGAGTTCCCTAACGCCGGGCATCTACTTCTTTGATTTGACATGCTCAAAGCTGAACTATCAATCATCAGTGGTGACAATAAGCATCACCATTCTTGCTCACAGCACAACACCGGGCGTGGACTACAACTCCACAATCCCTGTTGGTACTGATACATACTTCGACATTTCATGGTTAGATTTGGACCTTGACTCTGCTATGGTTGGAAATGGGAATCTTAGTCAGGTAAGTATAGATTGGGGGACAGGAAGCACAAGTTCTCCGACCTTAAGCTTTTGGCTGGATACTAGTGGATGGGCTGTTGGGTCCTATACGATAAACATGACAATTAATGCAATAACTTCGCCAAGATTCTATATGGACTCCTATATCATAGTTCATCTTGAGATAAGAAAACTAAATGTATACTTGAGCTGGGACCCACTTGAGCCATTTCCAAATGGCAATGACTTTGTGATGTACATTCACGTGAATGTCAGCGAGCCTGGAAGTCCAATCGATGGCACACCGATAATTGGGCTTGTTGACACCTACTTTAGTGCCACAAATGAAACAGGTGGCGCCTATTTCTTCAAGAGTTTTGTAGACGTGGGCTCTGGAAAATATGAACTGACTATTGATAGTGCATATTTCCTTGAGGGACAATACAAGATTATTGTCTATATTGATTTTCTAATATCTGAGAACTATACTGATGCTCATACACCTCAGGTGTCATTTACATATCGTCCAATCTTGGCATATCTCTCATCTCCAGATTATCCAACAGTGACAACTAGTTTCGATACAAATGTTACAATTACATTGTCGTATATCGATATTGATCATGCAATTGGGATTACAACTGGCATTATCACTTCAGAGGGGGCACTAATTGAATGGCAACATACAGGATCCGGAGTATATGAGGTCTTGATAATTGTACAGGGATTGGATCTTGGTTCTCACGAAGTGAATATTACAGCTGATGCAAGTGCTTACCAAGCAAAAACATTGACTTTCCAAATTCTTGTGCAGATTGCTTATGCATATGCAAGGTCTTCAGAATCAATCATAGATCTACCTGTTGGAGATACTTCAGTGTTCTATGCGGATTATTGGGACATTACACATGATGAAGCGATTATAGGAGCAACTCTGAATCATAATTGGACCTATCCATTGAGTATCAGTTGGACTGGTGATCAGTATAGAATTGAACTACCAAGCATGAACACTGATGCATTAGGCTCATACTTGGTCATCTTCAACTTCTCGAAAGGTCCGAACTATCAATTTGGATACTTTAACATAAGCATCATTCTACGGACTCACTTGACTGAATTCAGACTTGCAAGCGCTATCGCGCCTACAAGCTATAATGCCATGGTTAACATTTCAGTATATTGTGGAGACCTCGATAATGATGCAGGGATAATCGATGCGCCTGTTAATCTATCAGTATATGGTGACATGGGATGGATACCCGCAACTTATGATAATGACACGGTTCTGGGAGATGGGTACTACATAATCAGATTTCCAGCCACGACCTTGGGACCTTCTGGAATCTTCGAGCTTACCATCTATTTCAACTGGACAGGACCTGTGCAGAAGTACTACGATGGTTCAGTCATGGCTTTTGTAAAAATAATAGGGGAGGCTTCAGAGCTTGAGTTAATTGACTCAGCGGCACCTACACCATATCTCAACAACTTAACATACATCTATCTCTATAGTGAGCTTTACAGCGGAAATGGCATCTCGAATGTATCTGCGCCAGCAGGAAATGTATTCATCTATGTTGAGTTTGTTGGTTTTGCATTCAGTCCCTCTCTATTTACAATAGTCGAGGATAGTGGAAATCCAGGGTATTACTCGATTGAGTTCAATAGCACGATATTCGAGAAGCCTGGAATTTATGCCATGATTGTATATGTGAATTGGTCTAAAGGGGTTGATCCAGGATATGGCAACAGGACTGACAGTGTGTCAGTTCGTATAATCCCGAGAAATACATTGATTAATCTGATTCCACCTGAAAGCACCCCCTATGGAGTAAATGCAACCTTCTCATTCTCATTTGATGATGTTGCAGAAAGCACTCCTGAGAGGATACCCTTAGGAGCTCAGATGAACATCGCTATTGGACTTCCAGATTATTCCATTACATATAGCTCATCCACAAAACAATTCCACGTATCATTCAATACAAGTGTCTTAGGATCACCGCTCGGAAGCCGGCAGTTCACAATTAGTGTGAGTTGGACTGGGTCCCCATATTATGCCAATGTGACTGGTAGAATAGTCATCGTTAATGTTAGGTTCCGTGAAACAGAATTTGATTATTCGACAATTAGTCCCACATCCTACGGTGATAATGTAACTCTTCATGTCACATTCACTGATGTTACATTAGGAGTGCCACAAGCAATCGACGATGGGTCTGTTACTCTGTTTAACGGGTCGTTGGAAATCCCTGTGTCTGAATATTCGGTCATATTCCTTGGAAATGGAGAGTACGATATAGAGCTTAAGACAACCTACTTCAGTAAACCTGGCACATATTCTATCTCAGTACGCATGAGTACAAGCCATTTCTATTATGCCACTGTCACCGCATCACGATCTCTCAATCTACGGTATAGGTTAACTGTCCTTCTTGTGGAGCCTGTTACAGATACGCCCTACAATAACTCGCTCGAGGTGGTGTTTCACTATAGCGATGCATTATCACTGGTAGATATTGGAAATACTTCAACACCAACGACAATCCGAATCATCAATGGAAGTTCATGGCTCTTCAGTTCAGTTTGGCAAGGTGCTTCAGAAGATTATCTTCTTACAATCCAAACATATAATCAAGCACTCGAAATAAATCGAGAATATGTTCTCTGGATTGAGATTAGCTATCCAGACTCATCACCTTTCTATATATCTGCTGATGCATATGTGTCATTTACCCTGAGAGAGCGAGCAACTAACTTGGAACTGACAGCATCACCAGAACCTACTCAGTATCTTGAAAATATCAATTTCACGGCATATTATCAAGATTCATTGTCCTTGACTGGAATTGCAGGAGCCACCATTACTCTAACAGTGAGCGGAATAGACTTGGTTGAAGGAGTGGACTATCTATTGCAAAGTCCAGCTCAGGGCATCTATCAAATTTCACTCAACACAACAGCACTTGGACCAGCTGGAACAACAGCTAGCCTTGTGTTTAGTGCATCATGGACATCAGACGCACCATATTACTCAACTTCTACACTAAGTCTCAGTCTCAGCGTTAAGCAAAGAGAGTCGACTACGGAAATACTATCTTCGACAACTCTAGTCAAATTCCTTGAGAATGTCACATTTACGATCAGATATAGTGATGTAATGACTGGACAAGCAATTCAGCTGAGCAAAGATCAATTACTCATATACAGCAAAGGCACTCTCCTACAAGGCAATGAATTCTCGATGAGCTATCTAGCTTCGAGCTACATAGTTTCCATCAACTCGTCAATATTGAATGTTGGATTAGTCAGTAATTGGAATATCACTTTCTATATTGATTGGCAGGACAGTATCGCACCATACTATTCGGATGGCCGTGCATCAGCTTGGGTGACTGTGGTCAATAGAATCGGACTCATAATACGCGGCACAACACCCACTGTTCCAATTCACGATAATATGACAATCGGATTCACATATGTTGATGATACCACAGGAGCGGGCATAAATGATGCGATTGTCTTATTTGATTGTCTTAGTCCTAGTGGTCTTGTTGAGGGTGTTGACTTCTGGATATTTCGGAACGCTGGTGATTACTCAATTCTTGTCGATACTACAAGTCTTGGTAGTACAGGCACCTTCACATTCTCTCTACGCTTGCTTTGGAATCCCACTATGGTACCATTTTATAGAAATACTACAACCATTTTCCTGCAGGGATCAGTTCGACTAATTCAGGCACAGCTAACGAATGAGGAACCAAATCCATCAACTGTGCCAATAAATGACAATGTTTCTGTTGTCTTGAACCTTCAGGATTTGGACCATGCCATTCCAATAAGTGGTGCTGAAACTTCATTCTCAGTTATTTACAAGACCAACGCATCCGGACCAACCTCATGGAGCATAACTCCAATCTCACCAGGAGTTTATGAATTGGTTGTGGATTGCTTTGATGCAGGTGTAACAGGAACAAACGCACTCATTATTACTCTATCATTATCAGATTATCAGACAGTCCAGATACAGGTCCCATTTCAAATCAGGCTTCGACAGGGAGAACTGAACGAAGATTATTCACAAAGTACATTCTATGGGGAAGCCACATATGTCATAGTAGAGCTTGTTGACAACGATGCAGGCAATGCACCCATCAGTGATGCCATTTTAACAATAATATGGCCAGATATTGGATACATACCTGATTATACACCTCTTGGAAATGGCCAGTACATGATAAATCTGACAACAGCGAGCTTAGATGCTGGTCTCTACACTCTTGTGGTTGGCGCTCAGAAGAGCGATTACTTCATCGCGGATATTTCTGTGCCTGTTCAAATCCTATCAATACCTACAGACCTCATACTCCCTGAAACCATTCCAGATGTCTACTGGGGAGATGATATTACACTCTGGGTGATGTTCAATGACACGCGGGATAACATCCTCATATCTGGAGCTAACCTTGTCTATACGTTTGGAGTTCTTAGTGGGAGTCTTTCTGAAGTAATATTAGATCCAGGTAATTACTCATTCACTGTTGATACAGGAAATCTGGGAATAGCAACCACCTATGTTGTATCAATTACAGCCACGCTCAAGAACTATGTGACTATTACAGGGCAGGTAATAGTGACTGTCTTAAAATTGCCAATTGCGTTGACATTAGTCAGTGAAGCTCAGCAGGAGGTCTTCAAAGGCAGTCTTGTGAATATTACAGTTTATGTCAATAACACCTATATTAACACACCCCTGCTTGGAGCTATAGTCACTGCCACCTATCATTATCAGGTAGATCACACAGTTATACTATCTCCAGTCCCAGGACAGAATGGGTACTATCGAGGATTGATTGATACAAGCAGTCTCCCTGTAAGTGATTATGTTGTCACCATAAGAACCGGGGGAACTAATTATCTTTCAGTTGCGACATCAGTAAGTATTAAGGTCATGCAAATTGAAACAGTTCTTCTCCTTGATGATCTCACTTCCACCTATAACACACGGACTTTCAATTGGTCAGATACAATTCGAATTGGTGTATATGTTCTAGCACCATCACTGAATCTGTCTTTTCCACTATCTACAGGGATAACTGATTGCATTGTGCGATGGTCACTTTCAGGTACAGCTTTCACTGGTGAATTTCTGAATGGAACATCAATTGGAGGACCAGGATATTACTACTTTGACTTTGAAACATGGGACTATAGCGCGTCCACATATACCATCCGAATTACTGCGTATCCCAACATTGCGATGTTTTCATATTCAAGCAATCTTACTACTCTTATTATTGAACCAATTGAAACATCAGTCGAATCCACCTATTTAAGCCCTAAAATTTGGGGTTGGACAGGTTGGGTCAACCTCACGTACTGGGACCGTCTATTTGATAGAGGAATTGCTGGTGCAGATATTGCGGTAGATTGGGATGGCGACGAGAGCGTATTCAGTTATTTTGGAAATGGGACCTATCAGATATTCATGAACACATCACTGGTGAGTCCAGGAATCTATCCGGTTTCAGTCAGATTTATCATGGACAACTATAGGACTGGTACTGGAGTATTCACACTCACTGTTAGAGAAGTGCCAACAAGTGTCAATGTATTCGCACCTGAAATAAACCAAATTGATGGCGACGTTCTAGATTTGCAAGTGCCATATGGTGACATTCTTCCATTAGTCTTGTTCTATAATGATACTTGGTATAATAGGGGCATTCGTGGTGCGACTGAGATGACAGGAGTGATTCTTGGTCCTGGACTTCAGGAAGCAGATAATCTCCTGATTGAAGAACTTGCCTATGGAAACTACAGTCTAATGATAGACACTACACGTTGGCAAGTGAGTCCAATCCCATATAGAATCATTCTAAGGTTCTATCTTGCCAACTGGAGTAGGGCTACAATCGATCTTCAAATCACAATAATCAACGTTCCAACTGATTTCCAAGTTGAAGGGCACACTTCCCTGACTCTGAGCTATAGGCAGGTATACAGTATTTGGGTTTTCTATTATGACAATTGGACTGGCCATGCAGGCCAGGGAATAGCAGGCGCCTCAATAAACGCCACAAGTTCGGACAGTCGCTATGTGGTTGTGTCATTCAACCAGTCCGACCCATCAAGACCGGGTTGGTATGAAATTAGTGTGAGGTCTCAAGTGAGACAAGGTTCAGCAATTATCTCAATAATACTATCAAAAGATAACTACGATCCTGTTAGTGTGTCCATTAATATTGCAGTAGAACCTTCGGAATTTGATATACTCATTTCACAAGCGATAATATATGGACTCCCAATTGGACTTATTCTAATAGTTGGAGCAGTATTATGGTCTCGACTTTTCAGTGTACCAAAACGGTTGCGACAAATAAGAGGAATGGTCAGGACTATCAGCAAAGGGAAGATTCCAGCACCTCTGGATGATGTTCTTAGTAGGCAAGAGATTGTAGCAGACTTATTCAATGACATTGCGGGACCGATTGGCATTACAAAGACAGCTTCTAGCATACCAAGTGAATCTATCGCTACAGCTGTTCCTGAAATAGAAGAGTTACTCGTTCAATTATCAATTCTAACAAAGCTAACCCCGGAGGAACTTGAGGACTTCAAGCTTGATGTATCGAAGATGAAATTGAGTGAACAAGTGAATTTTGTCAAGGAAGTAATCAACCAAGAAGCTATCAAGCAGGGACGAATTGAAAGAAAGCCAATGGAGCTGATTTTGGAAGAAACAGCAGCCAAGGCACGAGCCATACTAGCTGGAGAGGAGATTGAGGAAATCATAGAACCAGAACCAGTTGAAGAGAGAGTAGAACTTCAGGAAGTTGAAGAACCTGAGAAAGCTGTTCCAAAGCCTATTGAATTTGAAGAGGTTGTTTCAACGGATATGCTTAGCGAAGATGAGCTGAAAGAGATACGAAAGAAACTAACGAATGCAGGAATCAAAGGAAGTGAACTTGAGACTATAATGGATCAGACACGAGAACTTCCAAGGGAGCTTGCAGAGGAGCTCCTGAAGAGCATCCTTGGGAAAGGAGGTGAAGATGAATGAGTCTTACTGCAGTTTCCAAGAATCAAATAGAGGTTCAACCAATTCGTCTACCCAATTATAAGACTGTGATAAGAACATGGAAACATGCTTCCTATCGAGTCATAATTCCGTGCATTATTCTGTTGATTTTCAGCACTCCAATTGGTGTTATTCCAAATGATTCCGGTTCCAATGTCGGGGTTTTCACAAATGATGGTCTGACAAATCTGTTTGGGCTCGCGGAAGGACCACAAGAGTACAGTGCAACAGGCGCATCCCAACCAGTGAGTTTTGATGGAATGTTTCATAATGATTCGCAATCTATTGTCATGCTTGATTCCCAAAACCCAGGTACAGTATCAATTCAAGCACCATCAGGTTGGACAGGATACGACCTCAGTGGGTCTTTGGAACACCTGTCAACAGAGTTCAGAACATTGAAGAACAGTCTTCTAGATTATTATCATGTAGAACGACATATAATATCTGGTTCGCCTTGGAACTCGGAGGTCTTCAATGTTCCAGATAGCTGGTCAATTTTGAAGAGTGGAGATTCAACAAGCCATCCAACTCATGGAGGCCTATATTGGTACACCTCTGCTGGAAGTGGCAGAGACGGTTCAATGGGATGGAGACCTAGTGCTCTCTTTGATACAACTAAGACTCTTAGTCCGAGTATGGAGATATACCTTAGCCAAGATGTACACCTACCATGGAGGGAAGTATACTCTTGCACTGTTTCATTCTATCACAGAGTGCCCACTCAAACTATGAATAATGTATTCTACTTATTTGTTAGAGTTGGTAACTATGAAACAAAGTTTAACGTATTCAGCACAGGATATACTACCAACACTTGGCTTCGAGAAACTGTTAATATTCCACTTTCTGTATTTGCCTCTATACCAGTACCGGGATCTGTTTCTATAGAAATAGGTCTGAGTACTGACTACTCAGGTCTGGCCCCATCAAATATCAACAATTTCGTCTACATTGATGAGATCGAAGCTGTATTCAATGCAAGACCACTACCAGAACAAATTGGACTCAGTGCCAATCACAGCATCATAAGTACAGCTACACAGAGTAGTATTTCACCTTATGTTCCTGATGGAGCAGCGAGAGATTGTTTCAGCCATTCAAGTACTGGCATAAGCATCTCTGGTGCCCTCGAAGTTGGAGTGTGGAGCTCCAGTGGGACTTCGTGGAGTGATGTTCTGAAGTATCAAATCGGTGTCCAATTCCCACTAGACATTCCTCAGGGAGCGATTATTACCTATGCTGCGTTGGAAGTAGAAGCCTTGGGTTACTTTGGTGGAGGTGATAATAGCCTTCGCGTATTTGTAGCAAAGGAAGATAATGTATCACCATTCACAAATGGTTTGCCAACTCTTCAAAACAGATACAGCTGGAGTAAGACAAGCGTGGCATGGGTACAGGACACATGGGAGAATGGATATAGATACAGAACACCAGACATGTCATCGCTTGTACAGGGAGTTATTTCACGTTCAGGGTGGAATAGTGGAAATTACATTTGTCTCATGATTGACTATATGAACTCAGACCAGTATCGCGACTGGAACTCGATAAAAGGTACATACAGCTACAATGGTGCAGATTTGCCCACACTCTATGTAGATTATATTGTACCGCAAGACGAAGATGCTATCTCTGTCCTCAAGTATCGCAAAGACCTTACAATCGACCATACAAAAGTCAGCTCAAATCTTGAGAATTTTCCAGTCTTGGTTGACATCTATGACAGTGACCTGAAGACTGATGCACAAACAGATGGTGATGATATCAAGTTCATGCTTGGATCAGATACTCTAAATTATGAGCTCGAAGTATTTGACCAAAATTACAACTCGTCACATGCTCATTTGACTGCATGGGTCAGGGTTCCAGTATTGTCTAGTTCTACAGACACAGTCATCAGCATGTATTACGGTTCCGAAACTGCATCTAGAACTGAGGATTCTGAAAGTGTATGGGGCGATAATTACGAATCTGTATGGCATTTCTCTGAATCTTCCGGAAGTGGTTCGTATGTTATGGACTCATCTGGTCGTGCACATGATGGGTTGCCAATGTCAACATCCTACGAACCTACCGCTGTGATTAACAGTGGGAGAGAGTTTCAGAATGCTGTCGGTAACTATGTATCCGTCATAGAGGGCGATGAGGTGTTTAATGGCTGGGACGACTGGTATATGTCTTTCTGGCTATATATTGACATAGCAAGTGATGTTGAGTTTGAGGCAAATGAACCAAGGGTTTTCTTCAAGCAGGACTCCATGTGGTTGGCACGAGTATTCAGAAATCCAGCTTGGCCAGCAGGACATGGTGTTTTTCAGGTCGATGTCAACTTCGACCTAGCTGGAAAGAGATATCATAATGTAGGTGTTCTACGACAAGAATGGAATTACATCGTGATGAAGTATGAGAGTTCTGGAGATGGGGCTTTGCATCTCTATAACTTTCTGGATGGCGCTCTCGCTGACTCTTCTGTTGATTCAAGTGTTGGAACTGGTGATCGATTGGTTGATGATCAGTCAGATTTTGTATTGGGAGATCATCAAGGTAATTCAATTCCTGGAATCTTTGATGAGTTTCGACTTGCAAAGGGCTCCTACAGATCTATGGGTTGGATAGAAACTGAATATGCGAATCAGTATGACCCATCAAGCTTCCTTAGTGTGGGTGTTGAGGAAATAGTCCAGCATGGACAGAAGGCAACACTCTTCTTCACCACAAGCTCTCAATCCGTGGTGAATATCCTCCCGAAACTGGCAATGAATGTTGTAGCTCTGGGAACAACGCGCGACGATAACATGCTACAAGGAACATCATTCTCTGTAGCCAATGAAACAGAAGTAACATGGACTGCCAATGTTTTAGTAAGCCCACCCCCTAGCATCAGTACGTTAAGTTTCAACCTAAGTAATCCTTCAGACTGGACTCTGACTGGTGCAGTTGATTCACTTGGTCAGAACAGACTCTCCGAGGTTACTGCTACAACTACACAGGTCATGGTATCATCCTCAGTCCTTGACGTGAATGGTGTATGGACATTCACATTCTCATCAACCAATGAGGTTTCACTTCTTGAGTGCGGCGCGAATGCTGGAGCTTATGGAAATACAGTAGCACTCCAAATAGGAGACCAAGCAAAATTCAGAGGGACTGCATCAGTGATTCCTGGATCTGCAATGAGGTTGCATCTGATAGATCCTAGTGGACAGCCCTTTTACAGCACTGATGATCTTAGCCAAGATGGAAGTGGCAACTTCGAATGGCTTGGAATCAGTGTGACCAGTGCGTGGCCAAATGGACTTTGGGAGGTTTATGTCGACTTCAACAACACAGCAGATTCTAGTCCAGATCGAGTTGGTAGATACAATAGAGTATTATCTGTCAGACACGCCTCATCACTGAGTCTTTTGTCACCGACTGATGCAATTGGAGATGGCATTTCAGTTCGGACTGCAGGAGAACTTCTCGAGGTTGAGGTTCAACTGACAAACACTGAAACTGCTGAAAGTGTGTCAGGTTCGACAGTTATGATGAATTGGACTGTGTTAGCTGTTGAAACACAAGTTCAATTCGAAGACTATGGCAATGGTGTCTATGGAAAAACACTCAACACCTCTGATTTAGGTCAACCAGGAAACTGGAGGTTGAATATTGTTTCGAGCCACCCCTATCTCCTTGATGCAGCAACCTACTTTGACCTGGAGCTTTCACACAAAACTATCTTGACCTACAGGACACCATCATCAACACCATATGGCGACGATTTCAGTGTCAAAATAAATCTTCAAGATGCCATTACTGGAGCGCCCTATGATGGGGCAACACTGACCTCAAACGGTACAGGTCTTGGTTGGACAGATTACGGCAATGGCACATATCTTGTAAGTTTGGATTCAACAGGCCTAAGTCTTGGAACATATTGTTACAGGATAAACGCATTCCCATCACAAAGTTTTGTGATTGAGAGCTCAATTGATATTGTCTTTCGGATACGGGAGATTAAAACAGACCTTATTCAGATTGAAACAAATCCTGTTAGCGTGCCTTGGGGTCAAAATGCCACAGTAACGCTAAATTGGATAGATATTGATCACGGCAGCATTGGTTTAACTGGAGGAACATTGAGCGGGGATGGAACTTTTGAATATGATGACCTGCTTGACGGTAGATACTCCATCCAAATTGATGTCGAGTCATATGGCGTCGGCATATACATGTTCAATTTCACTATCATCCGAACGAACTATCAATCAGGTGAAATCACTGTAGCAGTGTCGATTAGACCACATAGGACAGCTGTTGTGGCGACCTATGATGGCTCCGTACCTATGGGGTCAAACGTCACAGTTTCACTCACGTTTTTGGATAGAGACTTGGGGAATACAGCAATTACAGGAAACCTTTCGAGTGTCTTCGCTGAATGGACTACTGGGTCTGCTGTTTATGGTTCTCTTCAATTCCTCATTGAATCTCAAGATTGGCTGATTGGAACTTATACAATTGATATCACAGTGCTTGCCACAGCATCTCCAAGATTCTATTATGACGGTACTGTTGCAATAATCCTTAGAATTCAAAAACTAACTACTGCTCTTTCGTGGGATGAAATAGGTGCCTTTCCAATTGGCGACGACTTCGAGATAACCACATATGTGACTGTAAACGAATCAAGTTCAATCTATAACAATATGCCAGTTAATGGTCTTCCTGAAAGTCATTTCATAATCAGAGATAAGAATGGAACAATCTACACTATCAAGACGTTTTCAGATCAAGGTGCAGGAACATATGTCTTGACCCTTGACACATCATACTTCCTCGGAGGTACTTACGGCATCAGAATATTCGTGGTTTTTGGAATATCAGAGAATTACTCCAGTACACAAAGTCCAATCATTAGTTTTCAATTTAGTCAGGCTAGAAGTGACCTAAGCTCTCCGGACTATCCTATCCTGACTATCTCATACAGCACAAATGCCATTGTTACCCTGGAGTTTGTGGACATAGATAGAGGAATAGGAATTGATACAGCTACAATCTATGTTGTAGGATCAGGAAAACTAGGTCAGCAGTTGATTGGCAGTGGCAGATACAGAGTAACAATCGACACTTCCACATGGAGTATTGGAGTTTACCCCGTGAACTTCACAGCGTCAGCTGAAAACTACGATAACAAGACAATAACAATTAACATTCAAATCCGGCAAATCAGGACATACGCAACAGCCACCGTGGGTTCTCTAGAGATACCTGTTTGCGACTCTCGAACATTCTATGTTGACTACATGGATATGGACCACGATGTTCCAATACTCACTCCAAGCCACTTGTGTAATTGGACTGTGGAACACTATGACATCATTTGGACAGGTAGTCGATACAGCGTCACAATTCACACCTTCGAAAGTGATGCTCTGAAATCGTATCACTTAGTGTTTGTTTTTTCTTCTGGAACAGAATATGAAGCAGCCACATTCAACCTTACGGTCATAATTCGAACAATAAAAACAGAGCTTCGTTTCACATCACCGGTTCAAGATACAACCTCAGATGGAGAAATCAACATCTCGGTGTATTTTGGTGATCGCGATCATCTTCAAGGAATAGCATCATCTTTTGTCCTATGCACCGTCTGGAACGCAACTCACGAATTGGCAATTTACTGGGAAAACGACACCATCAATGGCGATGGACATTACATCATTTCAATTGCAGCCTCTCAGTTTGGAGGTATTGGAGTTCAGCAACTTACTGTCTATTTCAACTGGACTGGAAGCATACAAAAGTACGAGAACAAACAGCTATCTGTAGCTGTTGAGATTGTTGGAGCAGACACAGAACTGACATTGATTGAAGCAGCACTTCCGTCCCCATGCCTTGATTACATGGTCTATACATTCCTATATTCAGATGCATCTGGAAGTGGAATAACAAATGACACATCCAATGTGGCAATAAACGTAGATTTCGTTGGAGTCACAGTTGATATCTCGCAGGTGGATATCTGGGAAATTGATAGAAGTGGGAGACCAGGCGAATATTCTATTGGATTCAATAATTCAATACTTAAAGGAACTGGTATCTTTTCTATGAGGGTTTTCATTAACTGGTCTGCTGGGATTTATCCGTTTTATACTAACAGAGCAGATTTAATCTCCGTGAGGGTACTTCCAAGAACTGCAGTACTCTCAGTCATACCCCCCACCAGTATTCCATTTGGTGAGAACGCTACATTCTCATTTACGTATGAAGACACCACAGGAGGCACCTCCAGTCCTATATCATATAATGCCCTAGCGATGACAATGTCATTGAATGTGCCAGACTTCACGATGACATATAGCGCACTGGAAGGATTGTATACAGTTTCATTCAACACAAGTCAGTTAGGTGCCCCATTAGGACTGAGATCGCTGATACTAAGTCTTACCTGGAGTGGATTGCCATTCTACTCAAATGTCACTGGACGAGTCATAGAAATAACGCTGACTGAACGACAGACAATTCTAACTTATCCCACTCCTCCGGCAACACCGTATGGTAACAATGTTACTTTTAGTGTTACATATATTGACATTGCAGGCTCAGACTCAAAAGCTGTCTTAGGAACCATCATTGAGATTTATAATGGCCCAATAGAAATTCCTTCCAGTTATGTCCACATAATGCATCTAGGCTCAGGAGAATATCAAATCGAACTGAACACATCGTACTTCAGCCAACCGGGCCTCTTTTCAATCAGAATAGAAGTTTCATCAGCACAATTCTACTACCAATCCAGAAATGCAACAAAATACCTTGAAGTCAGATTTCGAGATACATTGTTGACTGCCGAACCTGTTGGTTCTGTTCCTTACGGTTCTTCATTTAGTATTGTTCTACATTATCAGGATATTGATTCTCTCCTACCGGTGAGAAATGATACTGGGGTAGTAACTAGTTTGGAGGTTTTGAATGGAACCAGTTGGCAATTTACTTGTTTATGGCGACCTTCGCTACAGAATTATCTCCTAACAGTTGAAACCTACAACCAAGCACTTGAGTTGGGACAGACCTATTATCTTTGGTTGAATTTCAGCTCAGAATATGCAATCCCATTCTACCAATGGGAGGACGTTCTAGTACCGTTCCAGATGCGTGAGAGAGACACCAACTTAGTCTTGATATCAGCACCGTCACAGACGCACTATCAGGATTACGCTAACTTCACAATAGTATTCAGAGATGTATTAACATCTTCAGGAGTCACTGGCAGTGCAATTTCCCTCCATTTCGGAGTAGAGCTTCTTCAGCCCTCAGTAGACTACACAATCAACGAGGTGAGTGCTGGCCAGTACACGATTTCAGTAGACACAGCAGTTTTTGGAATTACAGGAAGTCACACACTGCAAGTGATCGCTGACTGGTCTGCTGGACCACCATATTACCGCGACGCACAAAGAAACGTTGTTGTTTCTGTTACCGAGCGACCAACAAACATTGAGATAATATTTCCACCAAGCAAGACTTGGTACCTCGACAACATGACATTAGATTTTGCTTTCATAGATATGTCTACAGGTAACAAAGTAGTTGTAGTACTTAGTGACATCAGTGTATATAGCGGCCTTGCACTTCTTGCATATGGCGAATATGTCATTCAACCAATTGGTTCGATATACAGGCTTCAGATTAACTCCACAGTAATTAATGCGAACCTAGTGACCAATTGGAACATTACAATTCAAATTGATTGGACTGCTGGAGAACCGTATTATAAAGAAGATACAACATCTGTCTTTGTCAGCACTGTGGGAAGGATTGGGACAGTTGAGTTGAGCCAAGTTGAGGAAACACCCTTTGGAGATATCATGAACATTAGCTTGTTATACACCGATCAGAGGACCGGAAGACCAATTGAAGGTGCGACCATTGCTCTTGATTGCTTTGAGGTGCCTGGTCTGACTGAGGGAGTCGATTATTGGGTGCAAATTGGAACCGGAGTTGATACAGGCATTTATCGTATTCTTGTAAGCACTGCTTCACTGGGAAGCCTTGGAGTCTATACATTTGAAATTCAAGTACAGTGGAGTCCATTAGTAAGTCCCTACTACAGCAGTGCTATTGTATCAGGAGTCCAGGGTCCAGTACGTGCAATTCAGACATCCGTTTCAGGTGATTTGCCATCACCCTCAGTTGTAGCATTCTATGAAGACCTATTCTTTTTGATTCAATTTACAGATACGGACCATGGATTGCCGATAAATGGTGCTGAGGGACAGATTTCTCTGAAATATGAGTCTACAGGACTAGCACCTTCAACTTGGTCTGTTCAAGCACTGGGTAGCGGACAATACAACATTACATTGAGTATGATGGATTCCTTGAGTGTTGGATTACAAACCTTAACAATAACGATTAATCGAACATTATACCAGGTGGCTCAGACATCGGTTGTGTTTGGGCTACGAAACAGAGTTGCTGGATTATCTGCAGTCGTTGCTCCGACCAATTATGCCGGATACGCAACATCAGTCATGATATTCCTCATCGATTATGATGCTAACGACAGCCCTCTACCAGGTGCCACTCTAATCTTGACATGGGGAGATTCATCATCATATGTTGATCTGGGAGATGGCAGCTATAATATATCACTTCAGACGAGTAATCTGAATTTTGGCTCAAAAATCTTAACCGTTCAGGCGAACCTCCCGCGCTATTCAATTGCTTCGCTGAATGTGAAAATTAACCTTCTTGAAGTCCCGTCTGAGTTAATTGTTACTTGGAGTGGTCCACTGGGTACGACCGAAATCTATTGGGGCGAACCTCTTACCATATTTGCAGCAATCAATGATACTCTGAGGAACCAGATAGTTCCAGTAGCGACCATAGAATATGACTGGATTGGTGGAACAGGTTCATTTCTGCCATCGGGAGTACCTGGAAACTTCACTACTGTTCTTGATACTAGCTTGGGTACAATCTCTGACACAATAATGGTCCGGATTGACGGTAGTGCACCAAACTACAAGAATGCATTCTATCAGCTAGTTTTCCGACTCTTGCCACGGTCAATGGAGGTCATCCCAGGAAGTTATGTCTTCACAGTTTCCTATGGAGATGTTGCACAAGTGGTCGTCAAACTAGAAGATACACTTGATGGAACTCCTGTTACTGAGGCAGATCTAAAGGCGCGATGGGACTATGATAGCAATCTTACACTGGTTGAGATACCCAGCGAACCTGGATATTATAGACTTTCAATACCGACAGGAACAGTTGGTTTTGGTAGCTACGAGATTCACATAGATGCTTCAAAACAAAACTATGGCAATTCATCAGCAACACTGATTATGGCAATATCACAAATCCAAATGGTTGTTTGGCTCGACAATACCACAGCAGCCTATGAATACACTTCGGTCTACTGGTCAGAGATTGCCAGGATTGGAGTCTATGTTCTTGCACCAGCCCTGAACGCATCATACCCATTCTCCACAGGGTTGGATGGTCTGATCGTAACATGGAACTCACCAGAACTTGGTGCAAATGGCACATTAGTTAATGGATTCTTGGTTGGTGGACCAGGGTACTATTATTATGACTTTAACACTAGCAGGGGAATTTCAGCACTGTATACATTCGTCATCTCAGCTAACCCGCCTGATGATGATTATGAGAGAGCTGACAATTCTACATCGATATTTGTGAGAAATCTAGAGGCAAGCATTCAATCACCAGGCGCGCCTGAAGTCGTGTGGGGATGGACAGGCCTAGTAAATGTAACCTATTATGATAGTTTTCATGCACAAGGTGTACAAGCAGACTTCTCTGAATTTTCATGGGCAGGTGGATATGGTAGTGCTGTCCATCTGGGCGAAGGCGTTTATGGCATTCCTATTGATTCAGCAAAACTCAGACCAGGAACTTATACTATCACGATTGAATTCCGTAAGGCAAACTATGAGGATGTAGAAATAACAATTAGAATCCACATCGCACCAGTCCCGACTGAAATAGCAATTCTTCTCCCAGAACTTTATCGAATAGGTGACACATGGACGAACCTGCAAGTCCCCTATGGAGATATACTTCCAGTTATCCTAATGTACAACGACACAAATGGTGCCGGAGGAATTCCTGGGGCGGCATTCAACAATTCGGTATATACTGGACCGGGCGTCTATGAAAACCCTCTAAACCTAACAAACCATGGAAATGGTAATTATTCCTTTATCTTCAATACATTCGACTGGAATCTACTAGATAGGGTTTCGTTTCAGGTAAGATTCATGCTTGAGAATTATACAACAGCAGTCTTTGTATTCGAGATAACCATTATCAGAGTCCAAACGCATCTCGACATCGTAGGACCATCGGTGATACCACTTCATTGGGGAATGAACACCACCTTCTGGGTGTATTATTCAGATGCTTGGCCAGGACACGCTGGTGAAGGTATTACTGACGCGACTATAGAAATTGAGTATGGACAGGAGGGATCAAGATATGCTACTGTTGAATACGTTGGTCCTGATTTAAGTCGCCCGGGGTACTATCAATTCAGAATCATCGCATCTGTAATATCAGGAGTCACAGATATTACAATTCATCTCAACAAGACCTACTACGATGAAGACGAGGTGTCTCTCTCAATTTCTGTAAGTCCGTCTGAGGAGGATATTTTGAGGGTGAACGCAATCACCTATGGTGGAGCTCTTATTATCATCCTAATTCTTGGTTCTCTTGTGTGGGTGCGCATTCTTCGAGTACCAAAGATAGTTCGAATATTGAGTGGTCAGATTCGACAAGTAAGAAGAGGAAAAGTACCAAAGCCGGCTAAAGGCGTTAAATCAAGACAGGGACTCGTTGCAGAATTATTCAATGAAATCTATGAACCTCTTGAATTGAAAAGAAAAGCATCTCAAATGCCTCCAGAACCAATTATCATTGAGGTCCCCGAAATTGATGAGCTGATTGTAGACCTCTCAATCCTGACTGGGATGACTCAACAAGAGCTTGATGATTTCAGATTTGAGATATCAAAGATGAAGATGAGTCAACAGACCAGTTTCGTTAGAGAGGTGATTAAGCAAGAAGTCATCAGAGTTGCAGGCGTCCAGAATAAACCTCTTGATCAGGTCATGGAAGAGGTAGTAGAGGAGAGAAGGAGAAGAATTGGTGGAGTTGCAAAACCAACTATAACAGAGGTCTATGAAGTAGCAGAAGAAGAAGCCGAAGGTATGGAGCCAGAAGAGGAAGGAATCGACTTTGAATACCGGATGAGAGAATTTGAGCTTGAGGAGATGGCGTCGGAGCTTGAAAAACGCGGAATTCCAAAACATGAGATCGAGTCGTTCATCTCTCAAGCTCGAGAGTTGCCAAAAGATATAGTCGAGATGCTTCTTCAGAGCTTTCAACCTAGAGAGAAGGTTCAGATAGATGAAGAAGAAATCGAATATCTCTCTGAAGAAGAGATTGAGAATCTCCGCTCTGAACTGGTCAAGCGAAAGGCTAGTGAGCGTGAGATTGAAACGATTATTGAACAAGCAAAGAGCCTTCCTAGAGACCTCGCGCTTGAGTTCTTCAAACGTCCTGAGAAGACACCCAAGAAGAAACGAGCTACGAAGATCGGGACTCTATCGAAGAAAGAACTTGAAGATTTGAGAAAAGAATTGGTTGGAAAAGGCGTACCAGATGTTGAGATCAAATCGATTATTGCACAAGCTGAAACAGTACCGAAGGATAGAATTGAAGAGTTCTTGAAATCGATTGAAGATCAAGAGCACAAAGACTTGCATGAAGATATCGAGTTCGAAGACAGACTCAGTGAGTTTGAGGTTGAGGAACTTCGCGCAGAACTTGTTAAACGAGGTCTTCCAGAGGAGGAGATTGAATCAATCGTGAAGCAAGCAAAGAATCTCCCCAGTGCTTTGATAGAAGACCTTCTGAAGAGTATTGATGCGGACTTGGAAAAGAAGTAGGTTTGTCTACTTCTTTAAGACTAGAATCCATTCACCCATCATGCGTTCGGGTCTAGGGATTCGAATGAAGTGACGAATCAATTTAGAAAAGAAACATCGTTCAAGTTCGAAACCAATGGCAGATGTGGCAACTTCAGAGAGTATTTTGTCAGATGGGACCTCAACACCTCGAATGAGATTATTCCCAATTGCTATACAATAACGACTCCCTGGTTTTAGAACTCGATACATCTCGTCAAGCTGCAATTTCATGTCTTCAAAGAACTTATAGACAATAAACGATCGCCTCGGGTCCTGATTGAATATCTTCTCAAGAATAGGGTCCAATGTTTCAAAACCAGAAATTTTCAGGTCGCTATATTCAGTCTTATAGACCGTTTCAGTACCGATATATTTTCTCTTCACCTGGGACAGAGGTCCGTCATCAAAGAAGCCAAGCCAATACATCTCCAACTGGTGGGTACGCGTATAATCAACCGCGTTGATATATGGAGGAGAGGTCAAAGCTAGGTCTATTGACTCGTCATCAAGACCAGTATCAAGGGCTGTACCCCTAGGAAGTCGGATATCTTTAATGGAAAGGGATTTTGCAACTTCATAAAACTCGGACATAGAACTACACTGATGTAGCAGGGTTTCGGAAAATCTTGTATATGTGTCACCAACCAAGATTGTTTTGACAACATTCTTCCTGAGTACAGTTCTTGTACAGTGAGGGTCTGCATTTGACATATCCCTAACGATAGACGAGAGTATGACTCGGAAGAATTGGTTGATTCTACGCCATTCAGGGGAGTCCATATTTCTTAAGAGCAGAATCTCAATGCTATCATGGATAATTGCCAACTCTCTTAGGACAAACGAGCGAAACCATTTGTCTCGATAGTGAAACTCGGGTATTTGGGGATTATAGTCCACTCTAGCATCAAGTGTGTGGATTTGTTCTAACAATGCTTGCGCAGATGTGGTCAACATATTTGGTTCTAGAGGAGTTGTTTTGACCTTTGTAATCAGACGTGCAATTGGGTCTATATCTATTCCAATTCCAATCCGGTCATTCAGCATAGCCTCCAGAACAACAGTCCCACTCCCGCACATCGGATCAAGAACAATGTCACCGAACCTAGAATACTTGCGAACTAGATATCTAGGTAGTTCAGGAAAGAACTTAGCAGGAAACTTGTGGATTCCATGGGTCAAATAGGATTGGTCATTGCTTTTGATAAGAATCCGACTCTGATTCGGAATATCGAAACTCGGATCTATGTCCCCCTCAATCTCAATTGTGTCATGCAGTTCATCTTCAGAGTCTTTTTGATCACCTATTGATGTTGACATGTCCACGATTCAGACCGCCTTGGGACCAGCTGCTATTGATTGACTCAAGGAAATCCTTGAGACCCTCATAGGTTAAATACTAGTAGCTTTTGCAGATTATAGCCCTATGATGGGTCATGTACGTAGAAGGAGAGAAATGACTAGATGGCAGATTTGAAGAAGATTGGAGACCTATTGGTTCTCCTTGGTGCAATAATTGGAATTATCCAAGGTATTCTATGGCTAATTCCAGGCGGAACCACATTCAGCTTCGTGACCTTTTTGGGAGGTGTACTTGGTTCACTCGTACTTGGTATCCTTGCAATTCTGTTCTCACTTATCGCATTAGTGAACAGCGGATTCCTTAAGATCAAGGCGTTGGACTTTGGAAAGACAAACAAGTTCATCGTGATTCTCATCATTGGGATACTAATGGTTCTGTTCGCAAGTGACATTGGTGGCATACTTGTCATCCTAGGTGCCATTTTCTGGGTTTTATAAAGGAGTTCTACTCATCTCTAAACGGAAATTCTTAGAGATGAGTCATTCCTTTTTTTAGACTGATTCTTTAATCGCTCTGTCAAGTCTTTCCACCGCATCATCCAGGTTGTCCTGTGTGATGACATAGCTCGGTGTGAATCGTATGACATTCTGTCCAGCTCCAAGAATCCATAGCTTCTGCTTCTGAACTGCGTTTTTCACGATACTGTCCCGAAGTTTTGGTGCCTTCTCTTTGGACTTCTTATCCTTGACAAACTCTATACCAACCATTAGACCAATTCCACGAACATCGCCGACCTCTTCATATTTGTCCTTGAGTTCATTGAGTCGTTTCATGAGATAAGTCCCATTTTCTGCATTCTTCCTAAGATAGTCACCATCCTCCATTGTTTTGATGAGCCAAAGGGAGAGAAGGGACATTTTTGGTTCTGCAGAGAAGGTTTCTGAATGACGGGAACCTCCAGTGAACATGGGAGCTGGACCAATCGAAGCGCCCATCGGGTAGCCACCTCCTATCGCCTTTCCCATGGCGATGTAGTCAGGCACAACCCCATGGTTCTCGATGGCGCACCACTTTCCAGTCCGACCCATTCCAGCCTGGACCTCATCAGACATGAAGTAGGCTCCTACCTCCCGCGTCAGATCATACACACCCTTGACAGCTTTTGAGGCAGGTACAATGAGTCCGCCCTCTCCACAGATAGGTTCCATCACTGTGACTGCAATATCATTACCCTCTACCTGCAGTGCATATCTGAGGGCTTCGACACACTCGACACTACAATCCTCTGGGTTTGTACCGTATGGACAACGGTAGCAATATGGATAGAAGACACGTATCACGTCGAGACCCTGGGGGAACCCAGACTTGTGTTTGGAGTTGGATGAGGTGAGCGCAAGAGCATACCCTGTGCGGCCATGGAAAGCTGGCCTGAAGCCCACAACTCTTCGTTTCCCTGTGAGATCGATTGCAGACTTTAAACAACCCTCTACAGCCCGACCTCCAGAAGTCGTGAAGACAACACGTTTCTTGTGATTCCCGGGTGTGATACCAGCGACACGCTCAGCAAGTAGTGTCTGGGGGATGGCATCAAAATCCATTCCAGGAAGTTCCCTAACAACATCGTTGATACTAGCTTCAAATTCGATGTCTGGTTTATACCGAAGACCTAGTGCCCGTACTGCTACTCCACCAGTGACATCTAGATACTCTGTTCCTTCAACATCGAATAACCTGACACCTTCACCAACTGTATGGTCAAGACATCCATAGACGTCGCGATCTTGAGTCGTAAGCGCGAGAGCTTCTGCCGCTCTTCTCTTCCAATATTCATTTGTCATCATCTTTTTGTCAATGTCAAAACCAAGATCTTTCAGAATCTGTATGTGTTTGTCGTCCATGACATCAGCCTTCTATGGATTGAACGGTCGTTGGGAGTAAATGCCCCATTATCTAATTTCCGATGTGGGCGAAGAGAAATTCTAGTTCTATTTTCTAAATAGAAGGAGAAGTCCGCCTAAAAGAATCATCAAACCTGCAAGTGTATAGAGACTTCTAAGCCACGCTATTGGATCAAAAGTGATTGCAGGATATGACACAATCAAGATTATGATTATCCCAAAAAGACTTAGGAGCGCTCCAGACTTCTGAACTTTCCACGAAATGAACCCGCACGCATCGAATGATAGCGCCACCATTACAATGATCACAATCGCAAGCAGTATCTCTATTACCCCTTCCAACGTCCCTGGTCCAGGACCAAGCAGGCCAGCATAGATTCGTTCAAGTGCATATACAAGAAGTACAAGTCCACCCAAGACAGTGTAACCTTGTGCAGCACCTTCAGCTTTGCAACCCATCTCTTTATGTCCTCCGTGAGAACCTCTAAGGTGTCTCGAGGAGATGCTAGTATATAACTATCCCGTGTCAGACCCAGATAATACATACACCTGTATTGCTCGGAGGCCATGAGTGTATGATATTTAGACGCTATTCCGAGAGGTGGCAGAAACGAGATATTCTAGTTATGATGGGAATAAGAACGAAGAACGACCTGTGAGACTTGATAGGACAGAGGGACATATAATCATTGAAGGTCGTGCATACCCTGCTCGAGAAATAGTCGAGGCACTTGCGCAGAGTGGATACTCTGAAATGAGATCTGTTGGCGATTCGCTTATACTGGGTAACAGAAGAATTACGCCAATTTTCAAATCACGCCAAGACAGAGCCATGGCCTCCCTATGCCATGGCAGTCTGGCATATTGCTGTCCATTATCAAAGAGATGTGCCGAACGAGATAGAGCACTGGAAATCCTCGGACTGACACTGGATGAATATGAGCAACTAAAGAGCGACGCCCATGTCAGGTTTATTGAAACAGCAAGGGGACTCTCGAATTTAGACCCAAGTTGGCAGAAACAGGCTCCAAGTGAAAGACAGGCAAATCGTCCTGCAACCGACCCAGGTTATGGTTCTGACAATTACCGACAAGACTTCGAGTCGCTTGACCATGCAATGCAATCGATTACTTCTCAATATAATGACAGATCCGGTCCTTGGCATGATGAGAGAACTGAGTCAATACGACCATCTGAAACACATTGCTATCAGGGAGATAGTCGCATCCATGACAAGGAGGACTGCAGAGTCTGCAACACTCAACTAGATGAATCAATTGACGGCATTGGTACATTGTTCTCTCAAGGAGAGCTCAGTCCATTCATCGACAATTCTCGAGAGGATGATGAGGGATATAGATTCTGCTTCTCTTGTGGACGAAGCATACGTGCTGGAAACCGAGTTTGTCCCTATTGTAGTGCAAGACAATGAAGACTAATAATTCCCAATAGCACTCTCACGTCTTCTCGAATAGTCAGACGGATAATGAAAGGTACTAACAATTCTGTTGATACCCACATCCTTCCCAAGAGCTTTCAGTTCTTGAAGCTGCTCTATGGTTGTAACACCCCAGCGGAAGAGGGATGCTCGCCCTCCACGCCGAGTGAACTCATTGACAAAGTAGAGCGATTCGACGAGTTCACTATACTCAGAACTTCCCTTAGACGGAAGAATCGGGGACCATGGATACAGGTTAATGAGCACGTTCTTCGTGATCTCACCAATTCTAGCATAGTCGTAACCGTACTCATTCCGGGCGCCTTCAGCGAAACCGGTTTCTGGATCGAGTAATACTTCAACTGAGAGCTTCAATGGATGTTCTCTGCCAGTAATTTCATCCGACTTGATTGCAGCATCTTGAAGGTATTGGAGACCCTCATGCACTTTGTCACTCCTAAACTGATGCCATTTCTCATGATACTCTTCATTCTCTTGAAGCAAAGCATAGCTAAGGCGCCCCGGTTCTTGGTTGATAAGTGGTGCAAACTCTTTCCTGCAGCGCTCACAAAAGCAGAAGTGATCACGAATAAACCCAGTTCCAAAAAGAAGGATCTCATTGATTGGATAGGACCCAATCTCCTTCACAATCTCTGCTCCATATTGCCAGAACTCCTCGCGATTCGGGCATATTTGATGCTCCATCTTGACAGCCTTGTCATTCATAGTCTGGTACTTGGGATCACGAGCAAACCATCCGTCCGTGTAGAAGTCCATCCCAACAACACCATGGATACTAAGTGCATCATTGAGCTGAACCCACTCAGCGAAGAAATCGGTGTGCTCTTCTCTGACAGGAGCTGTCTTACTGGGATAGAGTGCATAGCCATCAGGACCTTTCCCCACGATTCCGACGTCTTCCATATAGGAAGCATATGTAGAAATGAATTCTTTCGCAGATGTTTCTATGTCTTCAGGTTTGAACATTATCAGCATTTTCTGCATGAAGAACTCGCGATAATTTATTTTCATTATCTGTGTACCCCGTCGAACTCGGTGTGAGGAGGGCTCTCGGTCGTCTTGCGTGTATCATGTCACCGCTATAAGAATTTCTTATTCAGACCCTTTTTTGTATCTTGTGTCAGAAGAACTGGTCAAGGGTGGTGAATCCAAGAAACTCATCAAAGTCAAGACCAACTGAATCGAGAACCTGTTCAAACACGCTCTTCAAAATATCAATGTATGCGTCCTTATCAATCCAGTAGCTCACACCCTTGGCTAGCTCAACTGGCAAGACGGTCTCTTGACCTTTGGTCTTAATATATGCCACAATGGTACCAGGAAGTGCTTTTGTCGGGTCCTGAGTCTTCTCAACAAGCATCCTAGCGGCTCTAACATGAGGTATGTCTGTATCATATGAGTGAAGGGGTTTTGTCATCTGAATTCTGAATGCCAACTCTTCAGGGTTGTAAGGTTTAGCTTTTCCTTCCAACCTGTCGATGACTGTGTTGACTATCTCACGTATCTCCTCTTTTGCGATCTCGAATCCCTCAGGGTCATTAACCCTACTCAGTACATCCAGCATATTTCGGAACGCTTCCTGAGCAAAATCAGGTGTGTTACGCTTCTTTCCTGTGAGTCCTTTGACTTCTACTCCACCATCCTTGTAGACACCTATGTAGTTCTTCTTACGGTCAGACAAGGCTACATACTTGTAGGTCTTCTCAACCTCAAGATCGATTCCGAGTTCTGTTCTGGACCAGCGGACAAGTTGTTCCTGTTGTTCCTCCGAAGGATTGTCAAGAAACACCGAGTCTGTGTCCCCATACAAAACACGAATGCCCATTGATTCAGCTTTTGCCTTGGTCCTGATGATTGCATCTCTACCATACGCTGTCACACTCTCAGCTGCAGGCATACAGAAGAGCTCAAAGTGTTGTGCCCCGGTCACACCATATGATGCATTGACGAATACCTTGAGGGCTTTCTCCACAACCGAGTACCAGTTTCGAGTGTTCTGATCAAGTTTCTTATCCTTGCTCTTTGGTTTGAACCATTTCACTCGTGTGTCTCTGAAGAAACCAATCGTTTCGCTAATCATGCCACGCTTCAATGTGCATGTCCAATGGTCTGTTTCAGGTACTTGGTTGTCTTTTCCAGTCCGGCAAACCTCGTGAGGACAATCCACGGTTTCATAGCTTATATTATGGGTTTTCATGATGGTTGGATATAGACTTGCAAAGTCAAGTACTGTAGCGTTGAAGTGAACACCCGCAACAGGCTCAATCACTATCGCGCCTTTGAATGCCTTCCCACCGATAACAGCCTCAGTCTGTGCGTCAGCTTGCTTCATGCTGTCAATGTCTACGCGCCTTGGAATCAGAAAGTTCCGAGACCTATGCTCCTGCCTAAACACAGATTGAATCCATGATGAGATATAGAATCTTGTTACATCACCCATGGACATTCGAGAGATACGCATCAACAAAACAATTAGACGTAGGAGTAGATTATCCTCATATTGTGTGAATTGTAGGACTATGTTTGCATCTAGCCAGCAGTAGTGAGCAAGCTCATAATATGGTAACTCAGAGATGTTGTCACTCAGTTCAAGTTTTCCAATTCCTAGTAAACCCTGTGCAATTGTCTCAAGATTCTCTCGCTGGTATGCCCCAGAGAGTGCATATATCTTGATTGAGGGGTTGGTAAAGAACTTGTAGAAGTCCACATGGACTCCACGGTTAAGGATTGCACGTTCTCTTCGTGGGTCTTGATTCCCTCTGAGTTTTATAGGACAGTATTTGTCCATGTCTATCTTCAAACGTTTTGCACGGTTGTGTAGATATTTCAAGTCGAAGGTATCACCAACAAAAGTAAGGACAATAGGATACTGATCCATTATCCTGAATGCTTCCACAAGCATCTCAGCCTCATCTTCAAAGTATTCCATCTCAAGTTCTTTCGGAAAGTCTTTCCCTTTTTTCCCCTCAGGATGTCCCTTACGCTTCAAAACAAAGCACTTGTTGTACCCCTCGTTATCTGACAGACCAATTGCTGTTACCTGATAGTCTGCATTGCGAGGGTCTGGAACTCTGTTCACCACAGGACTATAGACCTCAATATCAACAGCCAAGCGTCTGATATCAGGAACCTCTGTGAAAAACATTGGAGAATACTCTTTGATAATAGACTCGAAACCTTCCTTATCCTGAATAGTATGCTTGAATTCATCAAGTGTCTTTACATCCACGTCTGGTGGACACGCTATAAGATTTCCATCTTCAATCTTGTACATAAGACCTGGAACTAGCTTGCTGTCATAGGTATAGCACAGCTGATAGCGTATTGCAGCCTCCCAAGCGTGGCTGATGTTGTTCTTGTCTACCAGTACATTCCTGATAGATGTGGCTGATCCTCCGATTGCGAGGGGGTTATCACCTATGACCTTCGTCATCTTAACTGGCTCGTCCTTCAGGAGATCATGCAGCTCAACAGTTTCAGCCCGAAGG
>Ga0180437_10002594_pt1 | contig 28426 bp, 24 predicted proteins | sample SS_ome_4_FD_132410 | JGI IMG/M metagenome (GOLD analysis project Ga0180437, IMG submission 132410) | Hypersaline lake sediment archaeal communities from the Salton Sea, California, USA - SS_3_D_1 metaG | ecosystem: Environmental > Aquatic > Non-marine Saline and Alkaline > Hypersaline >...
GAAGCGGCACAACGTCTATCGGGGCGGTATCACATACCGGGCTATGTGCGCGAGCCTTTGACAACGTCCCGATGCGCAGGGTGATCTTCCACGAGATCCCCGGTCGGACAGACGTGAGCGAGCGAATCGCCAATGCAGAAGCTAAACTTCAAAGGAAAGTCAACGGCGTTTTGGTCAGACACGGTATCGCCCCTCATGCGCCGTATTCAACCGCTCCCGAGATATATCGGTGGTCGATTCGGGTAGCGACCGGTCTGCGGCTTCCGCTAGCCACGCACGCCGCCGAAACCCTCGAGGAAGAGGAGTTTCTGAAAACCGGCGGCGGCGAGTTCCGCGAGTATTTGGTGCAGCTAGGTGTACCGTTTGAGGGGTGGAGACCTCCTGGAATGGGACCGATACAGTATCTGGCTGAACTCGGGTTTCTCAAAGCCTGCGTCCAACTTGTGCACTGCAACTATCTTTCGGATGAAGATATCGCGCTGATGGAAGGCGTTAACGTGGTGTTCTGCCCTAGAAGCCAGGCCTTCCTGGGTCATACGGGACATCCGTTCAGGAAGCTGCTTGAACGCGGGATAACCGTCGCGCTGGGCACAGACAGTCTGGCGAGCAACGACAGCTTGAGCGTGCTTGACGAGATGAAGTTCGTCTATCCGCAGTTTCCGGAACCGACGGCGCTCATCGAGATGGCAACGATTGCCGGGGCGAAAGCCATGGCGATGGATGAAATGGTCGGCACCCTCGAACCGGGCAAGTTAGCCGATTTCTGCGCGATAGGAACCGCCGGCGGGGTACGGGAGCTTGAAGACATATTCTCGCCGGAGTCGTCCGTTGGCGCGACGGCTGTCGGCGGCACTATAGCGTGGCGCCGCGAAGAGTGAAAAACATGGTCGGCACTGCCTCGGTCGGGACAAGCACCATCGAGAAAGTACCCGGCGCGACGGGAATCATCCTGGCGGGCGGAAGAAGCAAACGGCTTCGCAAGGACAAGCTTTCTCTACGAGTGGGCGGCGAGTTGGTCATCGAGAACGTGCTGAATCTCTTTGGCCGACTGTTCGAGAAGACGATACTGTCGGTGGCACAGGGCAGCCGGGTTGATTTGACGGGCTGCAAGATTGTCGAGGACGAATTCCCGGGGAGTCTCGGTGGTATCTACTCGGGTTTACGTGCGGCCGAGACCCGCGTTGCGTTCGTGGCGGCGTGTGACATGCCGTTCATCAATCCCGACCTCGTCCGTTACCAGGCCACGTTCGCGCATGAGTACGATGTGGTGATCCCGAGGACGCGCGGCGGTTTGGAGCCGCTTCACGCGTTCTACTCGAGAGACTGTCTGGAGCATATCCGCGCCCAACTCAGTCGGGACAGGTTGGCTATCAGGGGATTCTTTGACACAGTTCGGGTGAAGGAGATTGGTCCGGACGAGATCGCCCGGTTCGACCCTGAGGAGTTCTCCTTCTTTAACATAAACACGCGAGCGGACTTGCGCAAAGCTGAACGGATAAAGCGATGCACTGCGATCCAATCATAGACAAACACGGCAGGAAGGTGGATTACCTGCGTATCTCGGTCACCGACCTGTGCGATCTCAGATGTATTTACTGTATGCCGCCCGACGGGGTACGACGACTCCCGCACGATAAGATATTACGTTTTGAGGAGATCCGCCGGGTAGCATCAGTGGCGGCGTCTCTCGGCGTAACGACGTTGCGGCTGACCGGCGGCGAACCGTTGGTCCGTCGAGGGATAGTCGATCTCGTAGACATGCTTTCGCAGGTCGAAGGGGTCAGAAACGTGGCGATGACAACTAACGGGACTCGTCTCGCGGGTCTCGCATCAGAGCTGCGCTCGGCGGGACTGACCCGCGTCAACATCAGTCTGGACACGCTGGACGCCGACCGATTCGAGGAGATAACACGCGGCGGGTCGCTGGCCGATGTGCTCGAAGGACTGGAGGCTGCACTCGGGACCGGATTCGACCAGGTCAAGATCAACGTCGTCGCGATGAAAGGTATCAACGATACAGAGTTCGTCGATCTTGCGCTCATGGCGAGACGATATCCGGTGGACGTTCGCTTTATCGAGTACATGCCTGCGGGACGGGACGTTCCGGTCGAGCCAGGGAGGTTTGTGCCGGTCGCAGCGATCAGGTCCGAGCTGGAGAGAGTCGTTGACCTGCAGCCCGTGGAAGAGAAACGGGGAGCGGGTCCGGCGGCTTTGTTCAGCATTGACAATGGACTAGGCTGTATCGGATTCATCTCTTCCGTAAGCGAACCGTTCTGCCGTCGGTGCAACAGGCTGAGGTTGAGCGCGGACGGGCGTCTGATCGCCTGTCTGTTTGATGCGGGACAGATCGATCTTAGGACAGCAATACGCGGCGATGCGACGGACGACCAGATCGCGGAGATGTTCCGCCAAGTAGCCAATATGAAACCGCTCGTTCACTCGGAGAAGGGTGCGGCGTTCGTCAGGGAGCTCGGTGGCTGAGCCCGATCGCCGCGGCTGACGGCGCGCCCGCAATGCGCCGCAAACTCGATTTTTGTCTTGACTCACGCCTGAAACAGGTCTATGATAGAATAAAAGCGGGTAGGCTGGTGTATTCTGGTGTGGGAGGTGCGAGTCTGCTGACGGCTCGCTGTTGTAAGGGAACGGTTTTTAGGAGAAGGTAGCGTCTTTAGCGAGGTGGTCCAGGATGGTTTTGACCAAGCGGCGCACATGGCTCGTTCTGGCAATCGGTGTAGCAGCTTTTGCCCTTGCAGCCTCGTCCCTTCACTCGCAGGCACAAGAAGGTGAATCTTCGGGCAAGGTCGTATTCGTGATACCTGTCAAGGGACTGAGTCCGCTGCAAATGATCGACCTCGGAATTGCCAACCTCGTCAAACGGGCCATTGGGGAAGCCGAACGGCAAGGTGCAAGCGCGTTGATCTTCGAGATCGATACGTTCGGCGGCCGGGTCGATTCGGCCACCCAGATTCGCGACGCGATGTTTGCAACGGACATCATGACGATCGCCTTCATCAAGAACAGAGCCATCTCGGCCGGTGCACTCATAGCGCTTGCCTGCCAGCACATCGTCGTGGCTCCCGGTAGTTCGATAGGTGCTGCCACCCCGGTTGGAATGCCCATCGGTCCGACGGGAGGCGAGGTACAGCAGCTTTCCGAGAAGGAGATCTCGTACGTGCGCACGGAATTCGCTGCGACCGCGGAACGCAACGGCCACAACCCGCTTCTTGCCAAAGCCATGGTTGACAGCGATGTGGAACTCTACAAGCGAACTACGGATTCTGGGGTGGAGATTGTCGAAGTGCGCACTAAGGATGAGTTCCAGCGAAGCATGGAAGCGGTTGGCGAGGTTCTCAAGACATTGACCACGGGGACAGAAGACGCAGATGCTCAAACCAAGGAAGGTGAACTGCTGATCGCCAAAGGCAAACTTCTCACTCTATCGGCAGAAGAGGCGCTCGAGCTGGGTCTCGCGGAACATGAGGCGTCGCGGGTAGGCCACGTGCTCGGGTTGTACAATCTGTCGGATGCGCGTGTCGAGAGTGTACAGCTCAATTGGTCCGAGGTTCTGGCCCGGTTCCTCACGAACCCGATCGTGAGCGGAATGCTTCTGACGTTCGGTTTTCTGGGCATTCTGTACGAGCTCAAGATCCCTGGTTGGGGTATAAGCGGCACGATAGGCCTGATATGCTTGGGCCTGTTCTTCGGCGCCCACCTGCTCGTGGGTCTGGCAGAATGGGTCGAAGTGCTGCTTTTCGCGTTGGGAGTTGCCTTACTGGTCGCTGAGATATTCTTCATTCCCGGATTCGGGCTGGCGGGAATATCGGGTATCGCATGTCTCCTGCTGGCGGTCTACCTTGCGCTCGTGAAGACCCCTATACCGAGGTATTCGTGGGAGTACGAACAACTGCGGCTTGCTATGTACACCGTTTTCTGGGTCGTGTTGGGAGTCCCGGTCATAATGGTACTGACATGGAAATTGCTGCCGCACACGCCGTTTTACGCACGGATCGTGCAGGTCGCGGAGGAACGGGCCGATCTGGGGTTCACGGCCGGGTCAACGGAATCGTATATGGGTAAAGTTGGACGCACCGTTACTATCCTAAGACCTGCGGGTCGCGCGCGTTTCGAGGGCAGGCTAGTGGACGTTGTGGCCGCCGGCGAGTTCATCCCTCCCAACACCCGGGTGAAAGTGATTGATGTCAAAGGTAACCGTGTAGTTGTCATTCCACACGAAGAGGTTAAAGAAAGCGAAGAAAATGGCGAGTAAACAGAAAAAGACGGTCTATAAGATGTTGACGATGCTCTTGCGCGACCTGCGCGATCTCGAACATCGAGGGGCAGGTTATTTCAGTGCAGTGCCGTATGCGGACCGATACAATAAGCTGCTCGGCCTGATCAGATCGATCTATCCTGAAGATGCGGGCGTGCTCGGCACGTTCGAGGAGATGAAACCAACTTCATCGACCGATCCGGCTGACAAGGTCAAGGCAATCGAGAAACTTATTGTGGAGACAGGTCAACTCATAGCCTTCATCGAGGCCTCATTCGAGGAGGGATCGGGAGAGGAGGGCAAAGACTAGTGTTAGTTCTGCTGCTGTTTCTAGCTGGACTGGTACTGCTTTTCTGCGAGCTGTTCATTCCGGGCGGTGTTCTCGGCATAGCCGGCATCATAAGCATCGGTGGCAGCATCTTCGTGGCTTTCAGGGATTATCCCGAATCCGCGATGGCTATACTTGCCGGTGAGCTCCTTGCTCTCGCCGTAGGTGTTGTTATAGGGCTCAGGATATTCCCGCACACGCCTATCGCTCGACGCTTGACGTTGACGCGCAAGTTTGACGTTAAGGAAGGTTTCACGAGCGCATCCTCCGGATTGGAAACATACGCCGGCAAGGAAGGTGTTGCTGTCACGGTTTTGAGACCGGCCGGGATTGCCCTGATCGACGGGAAACGAGTTAACGTCGTGACAGACGGCGAGTTCATCGAGAAGGACGCACCGGTCAAAGTGGTGGAAGTCGAAGGGAGTCGAATTGTCGTGCGGCCGCTGACCGAGACCGACGCAGAGACCGATACGAATGTTGATACATAGTATCAGCCGCGTCGGTGACCGGGCGAGATGCTCAGTAGACTGGAGTGAATCCAGGGAGTTCAAGGCAGCTTTGGCGAAAGGAGAGTCACAATGAACGTCAGTCCATTCGTAATGGGGGTATTAGTCATCGCAGGGATAGCTGTACTCGTCATTCTTGCGGTGGTCGCGAGGTTTTTCAACCTCTGGCTGAGAGCGGCGCTATCCGGTGCCAGGGTCAAGTTCCTGGAGCTCATCGGTATGACGTTGCGTCAGGTATCAGCCAAAGTGATCGTTGACAGCCGGATCATGGCGGTCAAGGCCGGGCTCGAGCTGAGCGTGAACGATCTCGAAACACATTATCTCGCGCGAGGAAACGTGTTGAACGTGGTGAGAGCCTTGATCGCGGCGAGTAAAGCGGGTATTGAACTAACGTTCCCGCGGGCCGCTGCTATAGACCTTGCGGGACGAGATGTGCTCGACGCAGTGAGAACGTCGGTCAACCCGCGCGTGATCGACGCGCCCGATCCGGCCAAGGGAAAAGACGTAGTCAGTGCGGTCGCCATGGACGGTATCCAGCTCAAGGCCAAGGCGAGGGTGACGGTCAGAGCCAACCTCGAACGGCTCGTCGGCGGCGCTACCGAGGAGACTATTATAGCCAGAGTCGGCGAGGGAATCGTGACCACGATAGGTTCATCCGAGACCTACAAGCGGGTGCTTGAAAACCCCGACTCCATCTCCAAGAGGGTGTTGGAAAAAGGGTTGGATTCTGGGACGGCGTTCGAGATTCTGTCCATAGATATCGCGGATGTCGACGTCGGGGAGAATATCGGTGCACAGTTGCAGATAGCACAGGCAAAAAGTGACTCGGAAGTCGCCCGGGCACGAGCGGAAGCGCGGGCTGCAACCGGTCGTGCGCGTGAGCAGGAGATGAAAGCGCTGGTTCAGGAGATGCGGGCACGCGTCGTCGAGGCCGAAGCCGAGGTGCCTCGAGCTATGGCCGAGGCGTTCCGCGCAGGTAATCTCGGGATCATGGACTACTATCGGTTCCGCAACATCCAGGCCGACACCTCCATGCGCGGCTCCATAGCGGATATGGGCAAAGGGAAGCCCGAAGAGAAAGGTAGGGAGTGATCGGACGTGAACATACCGATAGTCCCGATTATCATTATCGCGATCGTCGTCATCAACGTGCTGAGACGGATCGCGGAACAAGCTAAGCAGGGCCAACAGGGGACCCCGCAGCAGCCGAAACAGTATCCGACACCAGGCGAACGCAAAGGCGGGACTCTCAGGGATGTGATCCGCCAGATGGCGGAGCAGCAGAAGGCGGCCACGTCGCCCCCGACGCAGCGGCCTAAGAGAGCTGAACCCGAGTCCGACCGATGGTTCGAGACTGAGGACGTGCAGGAAGGACGGACCGTTTGGGACGCGCAGCAGAGCCAGATCGAGGAGTTTCTTGGCGTAAAGCGCGAACCCCGGGCACCACTTGCGCCGCCTCCGATAATTGTTGAGGCGCCTACGCCCAAGGTTCAACCCCGGCCGGTACCGATCCAGCAGGTTACGGCGAGAGAGGTCGTTGCGCCGCCCGTCGCCAGACCGGTAAAGCCACCCGGTCGTCCTCCCCGAAAGATGGAGCGGCCGACGCCGGTGGAGCTGCCCGGGGGCGTTTTCCAGAACCTGGACGATGTCAGGCGGGGGATAATAATGTCCGAGATACTCGGACCGCCCGTGGGACTCAAGTAGGCTTTCGAAAGCGCATCGGCTGCAGGGGCAGGGATTTCCCCTGCCCGATGTGGGGGGATCCTCTGTTGACATTTTGTAGGGGCTGTTCGCGAACAGCCCCTATGTCGTCTTTAGGTGTCAGATGCCGTCCGCACCTGCTGCTTTGCATGGTGGGACAGACATTCCTGTCTGTCTGCCGGGCGTCCCGCCCGGCCCCTACGCAGCCGGGACTGTGTTAGCCGCACGCGGCATCACGTAGACGGTCTCGCCGGGCGAGATCCCTCCAACAATCGCCTCAAGAGTATCGGGCCACGCACTGACGGGATTACATCCCACCTTCTCGACCGTAGCGCGCGGCAGCTCGGATTTCACGAAAACCGTAGCCGACGCCGCGATCGTCTTGAGACTGTATGCCGTCTGCGAGTTCAGCGTATACCCGGCGTGTATCGCTTCCAGCACGCTCTCTGCGTCGGGATAATCAAGCCAGCGTTCAATATACTCTGATCCAACCCCCTCAGAGCACTCAGCAACGAGAACCAATCTTCCGCCGTCACGCAACGCGCGTCGCGCGTGACGCAGTCCCTTGTGCGCCTGCACCAGATCGACGTCGGTAGGATATCCCCCGCAGGATGCGACGACGATGTCCGCCGGTTCGTCAATCTCGATGCGAACAGCCTCGTTCGCTACCTCGCAACCTCGTCGGTGCGCGTCGTACATATCGCCCGCAACAACTCCCACAACACCGTCAGCGCCGAAAACGAGATTCAGGAGAAATGTATTACCAACCACACTCGCCGACTCAACCATATCCTCATGTACCGGGTTGCCGTCCAACAACCCGCTCTTGCAGCAGGGATGTAAACCGACGGCCGGGTCCGGATGAATGCTCAACTTGTGGTTTGCGATTATGGTGTCCAAGCCGACAATTCCCGGGCATAGGCTCTTTCTGCCTCCTGTGAATCCGGCGAAATAGTGCGGCACTATGATGCCGGTGAGGATTATCCTGTCGGCTTCGACCGCGAGCCTGTTGAGAGTGACCGGTGTGCCGCGAGAAGTCGTGCCGAGATGAACCAGTTCGGACTCGGCACGCGCATCATGGTGGACGACTCGCACCCTAGTTGCGATCTCGTCGCCCAACAGCTCTCTTGTCCGCAACTCGTCCATCCGTTGATGCGCACCGTAAGCGACCAGAACGCGTATTCTGTCGTCCGAGACGGAACAGTCGTTTAGCGCCTCCAACAGAACCGGCAGGATTTCGCTGTTACGGGAGTCGCGGGTGCCGTCGGAAACGACTATGAGCGCCCGCTCGGCGCCTTCCATGCATTTAGCGAACGGCTTACTGGAAACCGGTGTATCAAGCGCAGCACGGACCGCCTCCGCAATGTCCGCAACGGGTGGCTTTCCATGAGGACACAAAAGGCGGGCTTGAGAGGGAACACTCAGACGTAGTTCGCCCCGGCCGTAAGGCAGAACCACTTCTTTTCTGTCAGGATTATCGTTCACCGTTCACGTCGGCACGGGTTTCAACCTGTGGCTCGGCCGCTGCGGAGTTCACTAAGAAAATCGGCAGCTTCCGCCTCTTTATCCAATTCCGCTGCGATCGCCATCAGGTCTCTTGCTGCCTTTTCAAAATCGGGATTGATCCTCAAAGCGCGCTTGAAGCTTTCGTACGCTTCCTGCTTCTTTCCAAGCTTACACAGCGCAACCCCGCTGCCAGCGTGCGCTGTGTCACTCAGGGGATCCTCTTTGAGGGCTTTGACGAACGCGCGCAACGCTTCCAGGTAGTCTCCTTGCTCCAACAACTGATGCCCCTGCGCCACAAGCTTCGCCGCTGCTGCGCTGCGCCTCTCGCCTTCTTTTAGCGCTTGTCCCCACTTCTCCCTGAACAGCCCCTCATTTTCTCTCAACAGGGTCAACCATCCCTCCCCTTCGATTCCGAGCGCGAGAAACGTGCGTTCCCCAAAATGATAAATAAAACAGTCCATTGCAATGAGCAGGTCGAACCCGGCCTGACGAGCGCGCACGCAGTAATCGTCATCCTCGAAATTACCGATCCCGAACCGCTCGTCAAGATAACCTATCCGCTCGACGACCTCCCGCTTGATGAGCATGCAGAATCCTGCAAGACCGTTCGTGACTCGCCATTGACCGGCGTTGCGGCTGGCAACACGCTCGGCATACTCTTCGATCTCGCGCCTGTCGCCGAACTCCCTTCTTTCGAGAAGCTGGGCGCCTTTGGAGTGGTTCGTCAGCGGGCCGACAAGCCCGACTGTCTCGTCGCTCTCCGCCGCCTGAACCAGTTTGGTAAGCCATCCGTCCGTGACTATCGTATCGTTGTTCAGCAGCACCATGTACGCACCGTCAGCGGCTCTCAGACCGGCGTTTGCCCCGCACGGGAAGCCTGCATTGGTCTCGTTACGAATCACAACCGCCCCGTCCATAGAACGGAAATAGTCCTCCGTACCGTCGGTCGAACCGTTGTCAACCAGGACGAGTTTGTAAGGAAACTGCGTGTATTTCAGAACGCTTTCGATGCAGAACTTCGTGTATTTGAGCTCGTTGTAAGCAACGATCACTATCGAAGCGTGCCCCGTAGAACCGGACATTACTTATCTCCGTGCATAGTCATCTCAACATTTCCCACACCGGATTCCTTCTACAGGATACCAGCTCCTTGTGTCAACCTCACGATCTCAGAAAGGGTCCTGTTCAAAGACTCCCGAACACTCGGGTTGCGCGTTGGCAGAGTGTCCCTTTTATCATACCCGAGGCATCGGCTTCCGCGCGCCTATGACCACGTCCCCCAAATCCTGCCAATATATCCCGACCTGCTCGAAACCGCACCACCGGAGCGCGTCGATGTGAAACTGTTGCGGCTGGCCGTCCTCGGTGCCTTCCCAATACTCGTCTAAATCACGCAGTTCCTGCAAGTCAACCTCGCCGAATTCACGCGCGAGATCGTCCCAGAACGTGTTCCAGTCGTAGGCACGTGACTCCTGGAACGCCGCCTGCTGCTTTGCCTCCTTCATCTCGCGGAAGCGGATCTGCACTTGCGGATCATCGCTCGCTACGTGGTCTGAGTTGATGAATCGCCCACCCGGTTTCAGCGCCTGGTAGACGCGCCGGTAGATCTCGGCGAGATGCTCTGCATTCAGCCAGTGGAGCGCGGTAGCGGACACGACCAGGTCGAACCTGCCATCGTAGTCCGCCCACCAATCCGCCTGGCGGACGTCAACCTGTACAAACTGAATCCGGTCCGCCCTCACCCCGGCCACCTTTCGGCCCATTGTAAGCAGCACCGGGTCGAAGTCAACTGCGACGATGCGTGCGTTCGGGAAGTGCTGGAGCGCACGGAAAGACAGTGAGCCGGGACCGCACCCCAAATCAAGAATCTGCACTTGGCCGTCCCGCGGCATGTTTGCTCGCTCAAACATCAGGTCGAACCGGTGGAGTCGCTCAGGGATGTAACAGTCCTGCATCGCCTCCCACCGTTCGAACCAGCGATGCCAATCCAGTACAAGATCGAGCAGTTCCATAAGCAACCATCCCGCCGAGCCAACGGCCATTGAAATACTCAACGCTCGGCCATGATATCGCTCTCAAATCACAGTGTCAACTGGTGAGTGAACCTTCTGGCAGCGAAACCATAAGAGCGCTTCCTCCACTTGACTTTTCGAGCAGCCTGCTATTAACTAAACGCGACAACGACCGGATAAAAGGTGGAGAATTATGAGACATACTGTCTTGCCGCTTGCAGCCCTTCTCGCACTGATATCCACAATCGCATGTGACAGATCGGCCCAAAGCAGGGTCTGGTTTGAAGACCATTGTTTCTACGTCGAAGTGGTTACAACGCCCCAGGAAAGGGCCCGGGGCCTGATGTTCAGAGAACAACTGGATCCGGACAAAGGGATGCTCTTCATCTTCGACTGGGAGGCGGTATACCCGTTCTGGATGAAGAATACGTTGATACCTCTGGACATCATATGGATTGACAGAGACGAGGAAGTGGTTTTCATCAGCAAAGACACTCAGCCATGCGAGCAGGAACCGTGTCCCACCATTAATCCGTACAAGAAAGCGAAATATGTCCTGGAAGTCTGCGGCGGAACGGCGGACAGGATCGGGTTGGAAGTGGGGGATATACTGAAGTTGGACATAAGGTGATTCGGAAGCCGTCTCGCTGTCCCCTACCCTGCCGGTACCTCGACTCGAACGACCAGTGCATGTTGCCGAACGTTCTGCACATTTGATACGATGCATGTCGAACAACGTTTTGGATATTCCCCACGGGAAGACTAGCACGAAGGACGGCGATTTTGGACAGCTGCGGCACAAACGACAGAAGAACTCTATTGAATCGAAGCGTTCTCTTCGTCTCTCTGACGCTGATCACGGCCTGCACTATTCAGCCGCGCGCGCACGCGCTGACGCGGACCGGCAGGGTCGGCGATCTCAACTTCTCGATCTACGCGCCGGATTGGACGTGGCAGAAACGCGATATCAACATACTCGCGATTCTCGAGAACGCAGGCGACGAAGACACCGAAGTCGTGCTGAACCTGGTGTTCCCGCCAGGAAAGGAAGATCCTTTCGCCTACGACGGCGAACGACAAGCGACACTCACCGTACCATCCGCGGAGACTGTGCGGTATGCGTTCACCAACATTCTCTCGCTCGACGGTGTCCCGAGGCAGGTCTACGACTTCGAGCTGACAGTGAGATGCGCTGGTCACGAAGCGCATGTAGCGTATCCAGTGCGTACTATTCGCGGTGCCGTTGTCAATCCCGGCAAGTGGGCGCTGGTCCTGCCCGGCGGCATCGCGCTTGCATGGTGCATTGTCTTCGCAGCAGTGGTCCGCAGGTTCGCGCAGCCGAGAGCGTGGCTGGTACCGGGCGCGCCGGTCAGCGAACCTGACAAGGCCGAATCATGGATGAACCTCGAACCGAAATAGGAACTGAACAGCCCGAACCACGGCCCTGGAGCGTCCGACCCGCACGGCTCGGTCTGCGGACGGTGCTCATGCTGGGTACCGGTTCGGTGATCGCGTCGTTCTATATCGGCACGGGCGACGTGAGCGTCGCCACGTCGATGGGCGCGCAATTCGGGTTCCGTCTGTGGTGGACCTATTTCGTGCTCGGTATCGCCGGGTGGGCGCTGATCGATATGTCCGTGCGGTACTTCCTCCGGTTCGGCAAGACGCCGATGTCGATTTTCAAAGACGTCCACCCGATATTTTCCGGATACATGTTTCTCACCGTGGTGGTCTGCGCCCTGTTCGGCTCATACAGCCAGTGGAACGCATGCGCGATGGTCGTCTCCGGTTTCCTGCCGAACGTACCGATCGAAGTCGGCGGCGCGCTAGCCGCATTATGCGGATTGCTATTCCTGTTCGGCGGCGTATACAAGAGGTTGGAACGAGTGTTCGTCGCCGGATTGATTGCGCTTATCGTCTGCCTGTTTGCGTCCGCGGTGATGGCGGGGTTCGACTGGAAAGAAGCTGCACGCGGGCTCGTACCCAACGCGCCCGGCGAAGGATGGAAACCGCTCTTCGCGTCGAACGCAGGCAGCATGATCAACGCGTGGCTGATCCTGATCTATCCGTACACGATGATCGAACGCGGCTGGTTTTCCCGCAAGCTTCAAGGGAAGGTCAACATCCTCCACCGCGCACGGTTCGATTACGGTTGGGGCATACTCGCCGCAGCCGTTGTCGCATTACCACTGATGGCGGCGGCAGCGGCGGTCGCTCGACCGTTCGGCATACTTCCGCGCAGCTACATGGACCTGTCGATACTGCTCGAACCGTTGGCGGGAACCGCTAGCACGTACTTGTTTCTGATCGGACTTTTCCTCGCGGCATGGACAGCCGGTGTCGGCTGGTGGCTCTGCGGCTGTTACGCCCTGCTCGACATTTTCAACCTGCCGATCAAGATGGATTCCAAACCGATGCGTACGTGTCTGGTGCTGTTTTTCATCCCATCGTCGCTGCTACTGCTGCTGCGTATCAACCCGGTGTACCAGATACTCATTTTCGCGTCGTTCCTCGCGTTCGTCTTCCCCGTGATCGGTCTGGTCATGCTCTACCGCATCACACGACCCGACATGGGCTATTTCCGCTGGTCGTGGCGCAACCCGCGCGGTATAGCTATCGCCATCGCCGACCTGTTCGCCGTCGGCCTCAGCATCTATATCGGCTGGGTCAAGATCGGATCTCTGTTCGTGGAGCGATAGCCAGCGCCCTACTCCATGCGGCTGGCAACCCGCCACGGCGGGCGTGCCAGCCCTACAATTGAAGGGAAACGAGAATTACATTTAGAGGTTTTCAGAGGCTGGAGGTCGCTATGGTTCATTTAAGCGGGCGAGAATCTCTTCCGGAGTGCCGCTGTAAGGGTACTCGTCGGGTCTCTCAACCAAACCGGCGCGGACGGGATTTTGTTCAATGTAATCCCATTTCTGCTGAGCAGATTCCCCAGAGCGCAAGAGCCTGTCGGAAGACTCGGACTGCCAGACTGGCCCGCTGACACCGCGCGCACGCAATCGTAAAGTCACACTGGATTTCCACGCATGCACGAAACCTGACAGCGAATCCTCACGGTTCTCGAGGGGTGAAAGCATCAGGTGTACATGGTCTGGCATGAGACATACCTTGTGTATCCGCCAACACCGGCGTGAAGCAATGCGGACGAGGGATGACAGCGCGATCTCGACGGCCTTCCTGTCCGTAAAGACCTCGCGCCTGTGCGCGCAACATACGGTGAGAAAGTAGATAACTGGCTGATCCTGGGGAAGCCAGACGGGTACACGTCGCAGGTGCTTTCTTTTCGGTACATCTCTACTCATTTTTCACGGAAATCGTTGTAGGGCTGGCACGCCCGAAGGGTTGCCAGCCGCGCACGAGCATACGGCCTTGTCCGGATAACCCGCTGCATTCAGTAGGACGTCGATCAACGTATTCTCACGCGATTATACATGCAGAAACACCACTCGGACAAGATCCAGTGCGTTCAGCACGGGAGACGCACGCCGCCGTGGCGCCTCGTGTGAGTGGCCGAATCAACTGCAGACCTGTGGGAAACCTGTTTACGACACGCTGGATATCTGCAACACTTGTTTTTTCGGCGGCCAACCCTCCGGGCGTGGCCGCCCTACAATCTGACGAGGCCGACATGTCTCCGTGGCTATTCTGCATTTCTCATTGACAGGGACGCCGCGAGACTGTATTCTCCTATAACGTCGGGAACGGCGAAAAGGGTAGCTCATCGATAATCGCTAAGGAGGTTGACAAGTATGGATGTAGTCAGGATCATACCGTGTCTGGATATGAAAGATGGCAGGGTGGTAAAGGGAGTGCATTTTGTCGAGCTGCGCGATGCAGCCGATCCCGTTGAGGCTGCCCGCGCCTATTCAGATGGAGGGGCGGACGAGATAGCGTTTCTGGATATCACCGCTACCGTTGAGAAACGGCGGACGATGTTCGACGTGCTGAAGAAGGTGGCCGCAGCCGTCGACGTGCCATTAACAGTCGGCGGCGGTATCAAATCATGTGATGACGTCGAGCAAGCCCTGAAGTCCGGCGCGAGCTGTGTATCAATATCAAGCGCTGCGTATCGAACGCCGGAAATGGTGAAAGAGGCCGTCGAGCGGTTCGGTTCGGAGAAGATCATCGTCGCTATAGATGCGGATGCAAACGAGTCGTGCCCTTCGGGCCGCGAAGTGTACATCGACGGCGGGCGGACGGCTACAGGCAAGGACGCGGTCGAGTTCGCAAAGGAGATGGCCGGTATCGGGGTGGGACAGATACTCCCCACGAGCAAAGCGACCGACGGTACCAAGGACGGGTACGATCTCCAACTGACGCGGGCGATTGCGGACGCCACAGGGCTGCCGGTAATAGCCAGCGGCGGTGCGGGTACGTTAGAACACTTCTACGAAGCTGTCGCGGAGGGACACGCCCAGGCCGTTCTGGCGGCGTCGGTGTTCCACTTCGGCATATTCACTATTCAGCAAGTCAAGGAATACCTCCACGAACGCGGCGTTCCCGTGAACCTTTGACGCGAAGAGAATCTCCACGTAGCGCACGGTGCACTGAGACGCCCTACCGGGGCGTCTCTACATTCCTGGTGTCTTGACACGGTCTGCTGCTGCGTTTATGATGGGATCGAGTCGATCTGATACCGGATCTTCTGATAACACGAACACGGTTTGTCCGTTCAATGATGTTTTTTGGAGGTCAATCGCCCATGAAAGACAAGATAACCAGACGCAATGCAATCGGCAAAGCCGTTTCGGCTACTGTCAGCGGTATGGTAGCCTTGTCCTTGCCGCGGTTAGTTTCCGGCGAGGAACCTACTGGCGGAACAGGTCGCCCAAACATCATATTCATACTTGCTGATGATCTCGGATACGGCGATCTCGGTTGTTACGGGCAAAAGACCATCAAAACGCCGAACATCGACAAGCTGGCCGCCGAAGGTATGCGGTTCACGCAATGTTACGCCGGCAGCACCGTCTGTGCGCCGTCGCGATGCTGCCTCATGACCGGACTTCATACCGGTCACGCCCGCGTGCGCGGCAACGCCCGTTATCCGCTGCTTCCGGAAGACGTCACTGTCGCGGAACTCCTGAAAAGTGCCGGGTACGCCACAGGCATTGTCGGCAAATGGGGGCTCGGCGAACCGGATACCACCGGCGTACCGAACAGACAGGGGTTCGATTACTGGTTCGGATATCTCAACCAGAGAAACGCTCACAACTACTATCCGCCATACCTGTGGCGAAACGAGGAGAAGTACGAGCTGGCGGGAAACCAGGACGGGAAGAAAAGCGAATACTCGCACGACCTGTTCACCGAGGAAGCGCTCGGTTATATCAAGCGCCACAACGATGAACCGTTCTTTCTATATCTCGCCTACACCATCCCGCACACAAACAACGAGTTGGGCAGAGAGACAGGGAACGGGATGGAGGTGCCGACCGACGAGCCATACTCCAACGAGAACTGGCCTCAACCGCAGAAGAACCACGCGGCCATGATCACGCGCATGGACCGCGATATCGGCAAGCTCATGGACTTGTTGAAGGAATCGGGCATCGACCGGAACACTTTGGTGTTCTTCAGCAGCGATAACGGTCCGCACCGCGAAGGGGGTGGCAACCCGGAGTTTTTCAAGAGCGGCGGGCCGCTCCGAGGTATAAAGCGCGACCTGTACGAAGGCGGTATCCGGGTGCCCGGGATCGTCCGCTGGCCCGACCGTGTCAAACCGGGCACGGTGAGCGACCAGGTATGGGCGTTCTGGGATTTCCTGCCGACCGCGGCAGAGATCGCAGGCGTCGGACCACCGGAGGGCATCGACGGTATCTCGATTCTGCCTGCGCTGCTGGGCGAGAGTCCGAAGGGGCGCGAGTATCTGTACTGGGAATTTCACGAAAGGGGGTTCCATCAAGCTGTCCGGATGGGCGATTGGAAAGGCGTCCGCGACGGCAAGGACAGACCGGTTGAACTGTACGATCTCAGGGTGGACATAGGCGAGAAGAACAACGTGGCCTATGAACATCCCGGTGTCATGGTGAAGATAGAGTCTCTACTCGACAGCACGCGTACCGATTCGGAGCAATGGCCGGTTCGTTAGGTCAAATGGAAAGTCAGCGCATCAATTCATCGCATTGAGAAGCTCTGTCCGGGAGAGCTCGACCACACCCGTGGCAGTGTCGGCTGCACCGTAATAGACCAGAAACGTGTCGTCCCGCTCGACCATACCCGTCGGAAAGAGCACGTTCGGTACAAACCCTTCACGCTCGAAATCCGTTTCAGGGACCAGGATCGGCTCGGTGGACTGCCGGACGAGCCGCTCCGGATTCTCCAGATCGAGCAGCAACGCGCCGGCCGCGTAATCGCCGATACCGGGATCATCGTCACGCTTGTCGTTGCCGTGATAGATCTCCACCCATCCTCCAGGAGTGCGCACAGGCGGAGGACCCGCTCCCGTCCGGCCGATCTCCCACGCTCCGAGGCCTGCCCTGACCGGTTCATAACCGCCCCAGTGAACCAGGTCCGAAGAGCGCGCCAACCAGATTTCGGGCGGGCTGAATCTTATAGCGGTGTTTGGACGATGGAGCGCCACGTGCTCGCCGTCGATCTGTTCCGGGAACAGCACAACGTCTTTATTCTCCGGACAGAATATGATCCCGTGTCTCTGGAACGTCCGGAAATCCGTGGTGGACGCCAGCGCGGTCGCCGCCCCGTGGCGGGAAACGGCTACATACGTGAAGTAAAACGTGTCTCCGATACGGGTGATCCTCGCGTCTTCCACTCCGAACTCTTCGTATTCGACTTCCGGTGCGAACCGAGCTCCATCGACCGAGCCTACGGTACGTCCGTCCGGGCTGCGGATCACCCGCAGGTGTGAGATGTACGCAAGACGAACGACTCCGTCGCGCTTGAGCCGGATCTCGCGCGGGTCACTCAGGTCAAGTTCCTCGTTTGGAACCCAGTCTATTGTGAGCGCCGAATCGGGATCCCAGCGTGGCAGTGCCTTGAATCCGGCCCGATGCTCACGCGGCCGTTCCGCCACCCGAGCGAGCAGCACCACCTCGTCGCCCACCGCGACGGCTCCGGGATTGAACACTCCCACCACCTCAAGGTCGTCGTGGGAGGGTTGCAGGTCGCTGGGTCGCAGCAGACAAGCATTGAATAGTCGGCGTATCATTTCGGCTTGCGCCCTCCGATCTTTACAGGTCGCCCTGATGTCCGTGTGCCAGTCGGTCAGCTTCGACCGCCATCGCCAGCGAGGCTCGACCGTTCTCTTCCGTGATCTTTCTCACATGGCTCCTATCGCGTATCCAGGCCGCCTGATCCTCGAAAATAGCTCGCAGCAGTTCGCCATAGCGCGCCATTTTCTGCACGCCTTCGCCACTGGTCAACTCGAACCGCTGGGATACGTCGAGTTCCTTGTGGCGGGCGTGACAGACGCGGTCCTCAGCCTTGTAATCCTCCTTAACGTCAACCCGGGCGCCGGGAAACAGTTCGGCAATATGACGCACGGCCTTTTCGTCAGCGATGGCATGAATGCGGACCCGTGTCGGAACCCATTCGTAGAGAGTCACGTCGCCGCGCTCGAAAACCAGCCGCATCTCCTGGCGATCCATCCGCTCAGCCTGATGGAAACCGTGATAGAAGTTGACCAAAACGGTCTCGCCGTACCGAACCGTGCAGTGCATCTGCTCCTCGAACGTCGTGCCGGGTCGAACCGTTCGTTGCGCGGCAACCACCTCGCCCGTGCCGAACCAACCGGCGAACATGTCGAAGAAGTGGACGCCGTGTTCGATGAATATACCGCCGCTCTTGCCGCGGTCCCAGAACCAATGGTCCGGCGGCAGCTGTTCGTCCTTGGCGTAATTCTCGAAGTAGCCGTGAAGCGGTTCGCCAAGCAGTCTGGAGTCGATCAGGCGCTTGACCGCGTCGTACAACGGATTGTACCGCTGCAACAGGTTTGCCACCAACAACAAGTTCTGCTCACGGGCTGCGGCAATCATCTCGTCGGCCTGTTGAAGGTTCAGCGCCAACGGTTTTTCGCTTATGACGTGTTTGCCAGCACCGAGCGCGATCATGACCTGCGGATGGTGTAAGAACGGCGGTGTGGCAATGTAGATGATATCCACGTCGTCCCGCGCGACCAGTTTTTCGATGTCATCCTGCTCCGCAATACCGAACCGTTCGGCCGCCGCTTCGGCCGCCGGCCCGTACGATTCGGACATCCCTACCACTTCGGTGCCGGGAATCTGCGTGAAGTTCTGGAGCGCGAACAACCCAAAACCGCCGCATCCCACTACACCGATACGAATCGCGTCATCGATCATAGCCACGACCTCGTGTAATATTCCAGCTTCCTTCGCGCACGCGAAACAACCAGACCCACTTATAATATACCACGAACATCAAAATCGGGGCACCTCTCCACATGGTCTAGCGCCGCAGGTGCCCCTTCGGGATGCAAGAATTCTGCTAGACTGCCCTACAAAACATGATAGTAAGTAGAGGATATTCCTCTGACAACGCTCGGAAAGAAGACCGACTGTGAGCGATAGGTTATCTTAGGAGCAGAACTATGGACGACAAAAGAGTGAGACAGGCGCTACGCCTGGTGCTACTCAATGCTGAAGAAAACCGGGCAGATCTGGGCGCGACCGGCTGCGATAATCGCACACATCCTGTCTGGGATGGTGGCATCGTAGAGACCTGCAAGGACATGATTGAGGGGGTACTCAACCACCACTTCCAAGCGCAGCAGGATACGTTCCCCTACGGACAGGTCGAACTGCTGCTAAGAGCGCTCGTTGAAACCAAGTCGGGACAGGAACAAGTCATATCGGACAAGGCGCTCGCTCATTTCCTCGACAGACTGCAGCCGGTGCTGGTGGAATGGACAGAAGCGGGACACCGTGCCATTGAAACTCCCCTCACAAAGGCACTGCGCAAGGCCGCAGTGGATGCGTTCGAGGGAGCATTCGGTATGTGGCACGAACGCCTCGGGCTGGAGTTGAAGCCGACGCCAGAAATGAGAGCCGGCCTGGGCAAGTGGGCGGAACGCAAGGTCGCTGAACTGGGCGCACAGGTTGGGCAGACTACACGCAAGCAAATCGCCGGTACCATCACCGATGGCATTCAGAAAGGACTATCCGTCAGGGAGACAATGTTGAGCGTTCGAAAGTATCTGCGCGACACTTCAAGGATTGCCGACCGGGTGGAAACCATCGCACGCACGGAAGCCAGCAACGCAGTTAATCGAAGCATGTTCGACGCCAATAGACTGCTCGGCGCAACCGGAAAACGTTGGGATTGTAGTAAAGACCGGAGTGTATGCGATGCCTGCCTGAGGAACGACGACGAGGGACCTATTCCGATAGAAGAAGCTTTCCTGAGCGGACATAGACGTCCGCCGGCACATCCTCGTTGTCGCTGCATCGTAGTCTACTTCGGTGTGACACGTGAGAGCCTGGTCCAGGCTATGGGTCTGGTACAGTAGTCTCGAGGCGCTGTTCTCACTTCTTGAGCGTCCCGCCGAATCTCGCGGGGGCGAGTCCCGTCATCTCGCGCATACGGACAGTCACGGCGTCATCTTCAAACGCCATACTTATCCGCCAGTTGTTAATGCCGCCGATCTCATTGAAATTGACGACAAAGACGTTGGCCTTTTGCCAGGCTCCTTTCAGTGCCGCAGGAAGGTCGAGCCTGCATCGGGGAACTATGCGATAGATGTTGTCCAACCCCACGGGCAACTCCAGGTTCGGAATCTCGCTGAAAGCGGGCGACATAGACAGTCGTAGCAACGCTTCATCCCGTTTCTCAAAGATCAGAGTTAACTCAGTCAAGCCATACGGGTTGGCGTCCAGCGCGTAAGTCCGGCCCGAGATTCTTCGGGCTGTCTTTGGCAGGGGCGGAACCAGTGCCCTTTCGTCCCGATCCACAGCCGCCTGGTCGATCTTTGATTTCAACGAAGCAAGCCCGTCGGGATTGGGAGGCAGCGGGGCTCTCGACTTGACCGCCGGGAGGATATAGGACGTCAGCAGCGTCTCGACTTTCCTCTGCTGAGCGCTGTTGGCCCCGGAAGTAACGACAATAATCACGTTCTCGTCAGGGAGCACAAAGATGCGCTGATAACCTCTGCCGAGCGCACTGTATCCGCCTGCAGAACGGATCCACCATTGGTAACCGTAACCGTCGTGTACATCCGACGACGTGGAGACGTGCTTGGTCGTGGCGGCTTCAACATACGAGCGAGACAGCACCTGTTTGCCGTCCCACACACCGCCGTGCAGGTAGAGGTACCCGAGCTTGGCCATATCGTGCGGAGTCACCTGCAGATCGCCCCACCCGTGGTTGTTCACACCCTGCGGATCGAGCGGCCAATCTACATCAGTTATGCCCAGCGGTTCGAAAAGGTGTTTCTTTGCAAAAGCCAGAGCGTTCATCCCCGTGGTTTGCCGAAGAATCGCGGAGAGAAGGTGCGACCCGCCGCTGTTGTAAACGAATCGCGTTCCCGGCTCGTCCGACATCGGGAGATCGAGCATGAACTGGACCCAGTCGGGACTCGCCATCATCTGAAACAGGGTGACCTCGGACGGTGCGTTGATGCACTTCAAACCGGACGTCATGGTCAGAAGGTGTTCCAGCGTCATCGCTTTCTTGTTCGCATCAAGATTGGCCACGGTGCGACCCGGAAAGAATTTCAGCACCGGCTGATGGACTCCTTCTATATGACCTTTGTCGATGGCGATACCAACCAATGTCGAGGTAAAACTCTTGGTGACCGAAGCGACATCGTGTCGTGAACCCTGGGTGAACGGGTGGAAGTAGGCGTCCGCCACAACGTAACCGTGACGTATGATCAACAAACTGTGGATATTGGCATCCGCTTCTTGGAGGAAATCAAGCGCTTTCGCCAACTGAGCCGAATCGATCCCCCGTTCTTCAGGCGTCGACGTTCGCCACCCGTCGGTAGGCCAGTATTCGGGTGATTGGGCTGACACGGTTGAGGCCAAGCCAACCCAGCAAACGACGAGGAATACAACAAGAGTCACGACAACGCGAGCGACAGTTCTCATTGTTCTATCCTTCCATTGCGTCCGAATCCACCAGCGACTTCCGTCTTTCCTCTCTTGCCTGACCCTGATTGGACATATTGAGTTCATGTCGGAAGTGTAACCGAGAAGAGTCAGGTTGTGTCAAGACAATCTCGAAAAGAGGAGTTTTGCGAAGTAACTTGCCTCGTCGACAGAACGGGCGTCTCGTCCGCGAATCAGTGGGAACAGTGGCTTGCCGGTTCCTGGGAGGGTCGAGCTTCTGCTCGACCGATCTTCAGCGGCCCCGCCACGGCGGACATGATTGTCCAACAGGTCACCCTGTGCTATAGTGGGGCTAGTATTGATTTCGCTTGTTTTGCGGCATAAGACATTTGGAAAACGCACTTCCCTCGCTTGATAGCAGTCCGGCGGGTCGGGGAGAGACAACTATGAAGCTCAAAGATAAAGTCGCTGTTGTCACCGGCGGTGCGAGCGGTATCGGCGCAGCCTTGTGTCGTCGTTTCGCGGAGGAAGGGGCACGCGCGGTCATCGTGGTCGACTGCAACGAGGTCGGCGCCAACGCGGTGGCAGAACAGATCGGCGGTGTCGCTATAGCCGCCGACGTGACCGTTGAACCGGACGTTATCAACGTCGTTAACGAAACGGAAAACCGGTTCGGCCGGATTGATTTGTTCTGTTCGAACGCCGGCATAACCTCTATGGACGGGCCGACCGCGGCCTCCGCTCCGAACGAAGTGTGGGAGGCAAGCTGGGGAGTCAACCTGATGGCCCACGTGTATGCAGCCAGGGCCGTGCTGCCGAAGATGATCGAACGCGGCGAGGGCTACCTTCTCAACACGTCGTCCGCCGCCGGCCTCCTCAGCCAGATCGGGTCCGCCCCTTACGCCGTCACCAAACACGCGGCCGTGGCCTTCGCAGAGTGTCTTGCAATAGCTCACGGCAATGACGGTATTAAGGTGTCCGTGTTGTGTCCGCAAGCGGTCCGCACGCCAATGCTCGGCGGCTTTGAAGACGGTCACGTGGCTGGAGTCGACGGCGTGCTGGAACCCTCAGAAGTGGCTGACTGCGTAATCGAAGCTCTCGACAAGGAGCGTTTCTTGATATTGCCGCACCCGGAGGTCTTGACCTACATGCAGCGCAAGGCATCCGACTACGATCGGTGGTTGAGAGGAATGCGCCGTCTGCGAGCTCGCCTCTTTGGGTCTTTATGATTCGGCGTATCATTCGTTGGTGGCGACTCACTGGTCGTTTCTAGGACGGGTACCGCCAACCTGAGGACGCCCAAGGAGGTTCTGCTCGGCATACGAGTTGCACTTCAAGAGGGGTACCTCGACGCGTACACCTGTTCCGTTTCTCCGTACCCAGTTCTTGCGCTCTCCATTCTAGCCTATGAGACCAGACTATATGGAATCTGGAACACGCAGAAATATCCGAACACCAGGAAGGCGATGAGTAGAAACACGGCGACACTCCAGTGGGGTCTCAGTATTGAGTAGGCTTCCTTGGAAAACATCTTCGGCATCACCACGAAAAGGCCGACAGCCACCCAGATGGCTTGCAGCGGTGTGAGTAACAGTCCCTCGCAAATGGCACTAGTTTTCACGAGGAAAACAGGTTTCAGCCCCAACGTAAGTACAATCGTCACGTTGGTGACAAAGAAGAGGATTAGAAAGAGGCGGAACTGGACTTTCCAGGTCATTTTCCCCAGAAACTTGGGGATGCATATCCTGAAGGCATCAGCGAACAGGCGCGGCCAGCCGGCCAGTTGTGCCGTAAGCGTACCCACAAGCGCTGCGGTACCGGCAAGCAGAAAAAGGAACCCTCCGCCGGCACCCCATTTCGAGGAGAAGATTTTCGACAGCGTAATGGCGACTTCCGGTCCTTCAGGTGCGAGCTGGTTCGAGCCCAAGACAGCGGCTCCTGCAATCACGAAACAGACTGTCAGGACAACGGTGATAGTCATCGCGACGGTGGCGTCCACACGGACAACTTGACACCAGCCTCTTATTCTCTCGGCACCGCTTCGGTCAAGACTCTTCAGGAACGCCGTATCTGCGGGCTTGCCAAAACCTCTACCTGCCGCCGCGCCGTACTCCGCTCCTAGAACCCAATACGTGTACCAGACGTGGCTGGCGAATCCGCCCGCCGCCCATCCCATAAGCGGCAGTATCTCTCTCCACGGATTCTGATTCACACCTGCCTCGGAAACGGCCCATTCCGGTACCGAAGGGATCTTGAAAAGGAAACCCTCCAGAAACCGGGAAAGACCAGGGAATAAGGAGATGGAAACATACAGAACACCTAGAATCATGATAAGAACGAAAAAGCTCATGGTTATCTTCAGAATCTTGAATCGTCCGGACCAAACCACCATGAACGCAAATATGCTGACGACCCATCCGCCGAAATAAGGAGAAATCGGGATTAGACTGTTCAGAAAGACGCCTGCGGCGGAGGCAATTGCGCCCATTGCGATCGTGGCGCTGAGGAACTGAATGACCAGGACAATCCAGACGACCCAATGACGTGGTCCAGGGATGCGATCGAACATATCGACCATCCCTTCGCCGGTGCACACCGTGTACCAGGCACCGCTCATGCCGATCCAGTATTTCAAAAAGATGCCGACCACAACCGCCCAAATTACGCCGGTGCCTAGAATCGCGCCGACACGGGTCGATATGATGACCTCGCCCGAGCCTATCATTTCGGAACACCAGATCAGCCCGGGACCGACCATAGCGAGAACAGCCAAGCCTTTCGGCGGCGTCTTTATCGCATTGTTATTGTTCATGATAAAGCTCGATGTTAACGAATAGAACGTCCACACTGAGTTGCGCCCCGGCGTCAACCCAGAGGACTTTACGCTGTCCGTGTCTCTATGTCAACCCTTTCCGAGCCAGAAGCCGGGCCGCAACAAAGCCTTTCGCAAGATTCCTCGTACTTCCATCCCACCGCGGTTCCCGTCGAAAGGGTACACATACCCTTCCCTTGTGTGTTATCATAATGACCGGCTTCCGAGGTGTAACTCGAAGGCATTGAGCAGGAGCCAACGTCCGCGTTACGAGAGAACGCGGACGCGGTAGACGATAGGTAAGGTCAGGAGGTAAGGATTATGTCAGCGAAGAAGTTATTTGCTCCTTCCGGTGAGAAGGAGGTCACTCGCGCGATAGTGGATGCGTTCGCGCGGCAGTTCAGCGAGTACGTCGAGAGCGACGTGATAATAATCGGTGGCGGTCCGTCGGGGCTCATGGCGGGCAGAGAGCTCGCCTCGCAAGGCGCCAAGACTCTCGTTGTGGAGAGAAACAACTATCTGGGCGGCGGGTTCTGGATGGGCGGCTACCTCATGAACAAGCTCACGGTGAGAGCGCCGGCGCACAAGGAACTGGACGAACTCGGTGTCCCGTACACCGAAGTGGGCAAAGGACTTTTCGTCGCGGACGGTCCACACGCTTGCTCGAAGCTTATCGGGGCAGCGTGCGATGCCGGCGTGAAGATAGCCAACATGACCATATTCGACGACGTGGTCCTGTACGAGGAGAACCGCGTCGGCGGAGTGGTTATCAACTGGACGGCGGTCCAGGCCATGCCCCGCGAGATAAGCTGCGTCGATCCGGTGGCCATCGAGTCGAAACTTGTCATTGACGCTACCGGTCACGACGCCTGCGTTGTGAGAAAGCTCGAAGAACGCGGGCTTATGAAGACCAGCGGATTCGGCGCTATGTGGATCGAGCGGTCGGAGGATCTCGTTGTCGAGCATACGGGCGAGGTTCATCCGGGGCTAATAGCCATCGGGATGGCCGTTACGACCACGTACGGACTGCCCAGAATGGGTCCGACCTTTGGCGCAATGCTCATTTCGGGCAAGAAGGGCGCCGCGATAGCTCTGGAGAAACTAGGAGCCTAACCACCGGCGTTCAAGCCTGTGTGAATGGGGCGGTCTTCGTCGCCATTACCCGCGAGGATAACCATGGATGCGGAAGAGGTGTTTCTTCCGGGAACGGTTCACCTGTATGATGGTGCCCGCACGGACACGCTCGATCTGGACGAAATCGCGCGGTTCGTCCGGTACCTTCTTCCCAAAGCAGACGTTCTCGTGCTGGACGATGCGATAAGTTCGTCGCTCGATCAGCTTTCCGGCGCGGACAAAGAGCAGGAGGTTGCCGAACTGGCCCGTGCATTCGCCGCAGCTCGCGTTCACGATCTTAACTCTCAACAGGATGCCGATTCGGTATTGTACGGTGAGGTGGAATACGAGAAAAGGAGGTTGCTCGACACCACGATCAAGTCGCTGGGAATCCTCTACGACGGACAGAAACTGACCTCCATATATGCCGGGTCGATCGGTCAGGACCACTTGACGGTCGAGACAGCGCACGTCGTTTTCACCAACCAGCTTGTCGGGACGTGGGACGATAACGACAAGAGGTACCACGCGCGCGTTGCGGTGTACGGTTATCCGTCCATCATATCTACCAGCGGCGTTGTCGAGGCGCCGGCGCGACCGCGTGAGTTCTACCTGAAACGCCAGATGGGCGTTGACCCTATCACGCTCAAGGAAGAGTTCCGAGGCATGTTCATCGATTACGACGATCCGCGGTTAACGGAGGTGATGAAAGGTTACGCTGCTCAAGCACTGTTCTACCACATGACGGGCGAACCCTTCTGCCAGGACAACACCTGCCGGTTGTACAACGCTCACTGGCAGGAAGATCTCATCCGCGCGCAACTCACCGGCGACGATTTCTGTTCCGAACACGCCGCCTTTCTGTCCCGACTGCCAACCTAGCAACTGCACTCCGGAGCGAGCAACGCTTGACTGAACGGCGAGCGCAGGAGTAGAATCGAATGCGTAAGGGCATAGCGATTGCCCGTTCTAGCGGCAGGATGTTGCATCGGGGAGAACTAAAGTGCAACAGGTCAGGCCAAAGGGTTTGCGTGTCATCACGAGTGGAGACTGTCGGGGGCACGCAGCACCCGGCCGCAAGGCAGCCACTACCAACCGGGCCATATCTCGCACTCTTCCTCGCTCGTTCGCAACCATGATCTACACTCATGTGCTCAATCGGGGAGGGAAGGGCGTGAGGAGTCCGGCAGACGCGTTATAGAGGAAGTTCACGGTGCGTGTTATATGGAAAGTATATAACACGCATGATGAATCGGAAGAGGGCTGTAACTTATTGTTAGAGAGTGGCTTTTGGAGGTCACGTTTGCGCGTGTTATACAGGTAAATCGCGAGAGATAGGTTATATATAGAGACTATATAACACGTAGTTATGCGCCTGAGGCAGAGGCACTGTGATGAGCAGGACGAAGAATCGACTCATTCGATGGTTTGTCCGCATTGCCATTCCGATTGCTGTAGTCAGCGTTCACATGGCTTTCGGGATCAGCTTCAGCAAGGCTCTACTGCTGCTCTTCGTATATAGCGCTGCTGTTGCGTCCATTGCAGCGAGCCCTTTTATGTTCACGTGGCCCCTTGCCTTTGTTGCACGTCGTGTCCTCCAACTATACGGCGTTCAGGAATCTTATCCCGACGGCAAATCGGTTGGCTTCGTTGTGCGTTGTCTTGGCTTGGGAATTCTAGTTCCCTTCTTCTTGATCGCGATATTTATGTTAGCTCAGCTTCCATTTAGCTTTCAGCAGATATGGGGCATTGCTTGCATGCTATTCATGCTTGCAGGAACCATCCTTATTCTCACCGTTGATCTCGTACGCCCGCCGCGCGCTCAGACTGTGGGAGCTCCTAATGGCGAGGATGATGACTTTCCCGATATCTCCAACTTGGTCGGCTGCCGCGGGTTCACAACCACGCCCATGAGACCGTGCGGTAAGGTTGCGTTGAACGGCGTCAAGTACGACGCCATGTCAGAGCACGAGTTTCTAGACAGAGACACGCCGATTCAAGTGATTTCTGCTAAGGACGGAACTCTTCGAGTACGTGCATTGCCGTACGGCGCATAACAAGCGGATGGAGCCGGACTTCCCCGCTCATCCGCGTAACGTTAGCTGTACGAACCCAAACCTGAAAGGAGAACAGAGATGAATAAGAACAGCAAGTGCCCGGTAACGGGCAGGACAAGCAAAGCCATTGCCGGCGGGGGCAGGTCGAACCGGGACTGGTGGCCGAACCAGCTGAACCTTCATATTCTGCACCAGCATTCCTCCAAGTCCAATCCGATGGGCGAGGGTTTCAACTACGCTGAAGAATTCAAGAAACTCGACCTTGCTGCCGTGAAGAAGGACCTCTACGCGCTGATGACCGACTCGCAGGACTGGTGGCCTGCTGACTGGGGTCACTACGGGCCGCTCTTCATACGGATGGCGTGGCACAGCGCAGGCACCTACCGCATGGGCGACGGCCGCGGGGGTGCGGGGTCCGGCTCCCAACGCTTGGCGCCCCTCAACAGCTGGCCGGACAATGTGAACCTCGACAAGGCGCGCCGTCTGCTTTGGCCGATCAAGCAGAAATACGGCAGGAAGATCTCCTGGGCCGACCTGATGATCCTCGCCGGCAACTGCGCTCTGGAGTCAATGGGGTTCAAGACCTTCGGCTTCGCCGGCGGTCGCGAGGACGTCTGGGAACCGGAGGAGGACATTTATTGGGGTTCTGAGGCCGAGTGGCTTGGCGACGACCGCTATTCGGGCGACCGCGATCTCGAGAACCCGCTCGCCGCCGTGCAGATGGGCCTGATCTATGTGAACCCGGAAGGGCCGAACGGCAACCCGGATCCGGTCGCCTCCGGCCGTGACGTTCGAGAGACCTTCGCGCGCATGGCGATGAACGACGAAGAGACCGTCGCACTGGTCGCCGGCGGCCACACTTTCGGCAAATGTCACGGCGCGGGCCCTGCGTCCCATGTTGGGCCTGAGCCCGAAGCAGCCGGCATCGAAGAGCAAGGCCTCGGCTGGAAGAGCAGCTTCGGCAGCGGCAAAGGCGGCGATACGATCGGCAGCGGCATCGAGGGCGCCTGGAAGCCGGACCCGACCAAATGGGACATGGGCTATCTGAACGTGCTGTTCAAATACGAGTGGGAACTGGTCAAGAGCCCGGC
>Ga0180437_10002596_pt1 | contig 28402 bp, 18 predicted proteins | sample SS_ome_4_FD_132410 | JGI IMG/M metagenome (GOLD analysis project Ga0180437, IMG submission 132410) | Hypersaline lake sediment archaeal communities from the Salton Sea, California, USA - SS_3_D_1 metaG | ecosystem: Environmental > Aquatic > Non-marine Saline and Alkaline > Hypersaline >...
CTAGAAAAACTAGAAGAATTAATATTAAATAAATAAATTATGGCATTAACAGCAACAGAACAATTGCAATTACAAGAGCTAGGAATACCTTCATTGCCATATCCAATGGATCAAGTAATACATCAAATAGGATTAAATTCGTCTTTGAATTTTCAAAGAAATACAAAACCTGTGGATGAAATGGTTAATCCTTTAGCAGGCAGTTATGTCTCTAAAATGAATGGTACAATAGGATTATTATATCAAGGAAATAATACTACTATCAGGGGATTACAATGGTTAATGGTATCATCTATAGCTGCAACTATATATACATACGCTGAGGTATCTGGAGCAACAGAAGCCCAGGCGTTAACATTTTTTGAAGATGAAATTTTTCAAGTATTAGAAAATATGTCTTTAGTAACAGTAGACGAAAAAGCAGCATACGACGCAATATAAATTATGCCAGTAGGAACAGGAGCAATAACATTACAGCAAGTGTGCGATGAAATAGGCGGTGCACAAACATCTCTACAAAATTGTGTAGATGATGCAAATAGTGCTGGATACGATCCAACCTATTATACGGCCCCCGCGACAAGTCTTGCAGAGTTCAGAGGATATGATGATAATCCAGTTAATGTGACTCTAGCTCCTATTAGTGCTATTAGATCTGCAGCAGCAGGAAGCTTTGGTCTTACAACAACAGTTACTGGAGGAACAGCAGCATGGACAGCTACAGATAACGTATCTTGGATAACACTTACTGGAACTACATCTAGTTCAAGTACTGGGTCTTTTACTTGTAATTATACATCTAACCCTGGCCCATCAACAAGATTTGGAACAATAACAGTAGCATGGTCTGGAACAAACAGAACTTGTAGTGTAGTACAAAACCCATAAGAATGAGAGTAATAAGATCATATTGGAAAGATTGGCCTGAAGGACATGACGTATTTAGTGAGATACCAGAAGTCCCTATGTTTAATGATGTAATTTATGTTTATGGAGAAGAAGCAAAAGCAGATATTCCTGAATTAGAAAAAAGAGGTTACGATGTAAGACATATAGAAGAAGAAGTTTTTAATAAAGACGGACTAGTATATGGAAGAAAAATTATAAGTCTTATATTAGGATTACAAGATTGGGGAGAAGTTTTAATGTTAGATTGGGATTGTGTACCAGTTAAACCTATAGACGAAAAGTTTATGTTGTATATGATGGAAAAGCCAACACAAGTTCCATTATATGCTCATCCAACTCAAAATCCTTATGGAAATAGTTATAAATTTAATGGTGTTTTTTTACAACCTAATTTTGGATTTGTATATTCAAGAGATAAATATTTTGGTAATGAACTGTTGAATTTAGCTATTCAATATAATATAGTAGGTATGACAGATGAATGGGCTATGCAAACATTTGCAAAACCATACACTCCATTTGGTTATATTGAAATGTATCATCCAAAAGTTTGTTTTGGGGTAGACAAAGATTTCTTTTTAAAAGATCCTGAATCAGAATCTTCTAAATTACAATTGCCACTTATAAAGAAAGTTGAAGAACAATTAGGTGGCATGGACATTTATTTTAAACATAAATAATATGTATAAAGCAATAGAAAAATACCAAGGAAATGCTAAGGCACTCATTACTTATGAAGAACTTAAAGCAGTTCCTTTACACGAAACTCAAGACATGGATAAAAGTGATCCAGGAGCAATAATATTTACAAAAATTAATGAGAGCCCTATATCACAAAGTTTTCGTGTAGAAATGAAAGCAGATAATTTTTGGAATAATCATTATCATGATTGTATAGAAACTATAGTAGTATATCAAGGACATCTTTATAATCATACTAGAGAACAAATAATTGACCGTTACCACCCAGCAGTAATTAAAAAATACGAATCACATCTTGTAGAAGCTACAACAGACTGTATCTTTTATGTAGAATTTATAAACCCCGAATCATAAAATGAACGAATTTATTCAAAATAACTGGCAAGGTCTGATAGCTATAGTAGGCAGTATAATAGCGTGGCTTAATAGAAGGCCACTAGCAAAATGGGCTCTTAGAAAAGAAGAAGCAAATTATAATACTACTACTATTCAAAATTTAGAACGTGGTCTAAAAATGTATGCTGCAATGCTAGATGACATTGAAGAAAGACATAAAGCTGCTTTGATTAAAAGAGATGAAGAAATAGCTATTCTACATAAAGAAGTAGAAGATCTAAAAGAAGAATTACATAAACATATACAAAAAGATAAAGATGAAAAAGGTACTAGTAGATAGGTTTGATTTTAAAGATGATTACACTTTAAGCAATACTTATATCAAACACGAAGACGGCAAAGTAGATTATGTAGGAGTAAGTATAGAAAGAGGCTGGAAAGATAATCAGAATATGATATCTTGTGTGCCCGCAGGAACTTACCCATTAAAATTAGAATATTCTCCTAGATTTAAAAAAGATCTATGGGAGCTTTATGATGTTCCTGGGAGAGCAGAATGTAAATTCCATGCTGCCAATTATGCCAGACAACTTAATGGCTGTATCGCATTAGGAGCTAAGTTTAAAGATATAGATGGTGATGGTGATATAGATGTAACTTCTAGTAAGTTAACTATGGCTAAATTTCATAAACTTATGGGAGATGAAAAAATAGCAGAAGTAATTATAACAGATAAGTAATGAAGAATATAAAAGAAATTATTATAGCAATTGCGGTATTATTTATAGCATATTTAATATATGATAAATTTACTGCAGAACCAGAGATTGTAGAAGTACCTGTAACTATAGAAGTACCTGTCCCAGGTAAAGCTGGAGAAATTATAAGAGATACTGTATTAGTTCCTACAGCAGTATATGTACCTAATCCTGTTAATGATACCCTATTAAAAAAGTATCAAGAGGCTAAAGACAGCATTACTCAATTAGAATTGTATAAAGATGCAATTACTACTCGCGTCTACAATGAAAAGTTTGAGGACGATGTTTTGACAATTAATGTAGAGACTAAAGTACAGGGCAGAATGCTGGATCAAGACATCAGTAATTATTATGTTAAGCCCAGCACAGTAGTTTTAGATACTACCTTATCTTTAGAAGTTCCTAAGAAAATTAATATCTTAGCAGGAGCTGAGCTTGGACTACCCCTAACGCCTACAGGAATAAACCCTGATGGGGTCAATGCTAAATTTAATTTCGGGTTGCAGAATAAAAAAGGCAACATATTATCTGTAGGAATTGACACTCAGGGCAATGGATATATAGGTTATACAATGAAATTATTTAGTCTATAATAAAAATAATTATAAAATAATTGCCTAAAAATTTGGATATGTCAAATATATTTCGTATATTTGTAAGTATACAAAACAGATATTTATGGAATTAAAAGAAATTAAGAACTTCTTACACTCAAAGCCTGGGTATTTAAAAGAAGGTGGTAAGAGACTAAGAAGAGTATTATTAGCAAAAGGATTCACATCAACTATAGCGATGTGTAAAGAAGCTATAAGACAAGTTAATGCAGAACGAAAAGAAGAAGCATTAGTTAAAAGATTAACAGGAGAAAGAGTTTTAATATATGATATTGAAACCTCCTACAATATTGTAAAAGCCTGGAGAACTGGTTATAACTTAACCATACAGCCAGGAGACATCCTCCACGAAAGAGCAATCATTTGCGTATCTTATAAGTGGCTAGGAGAAGATCAAGTATATAATCTTCAATGGGATAAAAACCAAGACGATAAGTTTTTACTTGAACAATTTATTGAAGTGCTAAATGAAGCAGATGTTATAGTTGCTCACAACGGAGACAGATATGACATCAAGTTTATTAAAACAAGAGCACTTAAACATGGACTACCAATGTTAATTAACTACCCACAGTTTGATACATTGAAAGTAGCCAAGAAGAAATTTATGTTTAACTCTAATAAGTTAGACTATATCGCCAAGTTCTTAGGATATGGCGGAAAGATTAAAACTGATATGTCTTTGTGGGATGGAGTAATTCTAGAAAAGTCTCAAGCTGCTATGGATAAAATGGTAGAGTATTGTGACGAAGACGTACGACAATTAGAAAAAGTATATCAAGATTTAGTTTCTTGGGAACTGCCAAAACATCACGTAGGTGTATTGAATGGTGCTACAAAACAGACATCACCAATTGCAGGAGGAACAAATCTCAAGCATGTGAAGAAAGTTACTACTAACAGAGGAACTGTAAAACACATCATGAAAGATAAAGATAATGGTAGGTTATTTGAAATGTCAGATACCAACTATAGAAAATATTTATTAGTCCAATAAATGTCTGTTGTAAATAATGCCTCCTCTTCGGAGGGGGCTTTAATTTTAAAAAGATGAAAGTAAATGAATTAATTTACGATGTAAGAGAAGCTGTAAGATCTTACACCGACGATGCAGAATTAGATGATAGGTATATCCTATATCTTTACAATATAAAGCGTTCTAAGTATTTGCGACAGGAGCTAAACAATTATCAAAAGACTATAGACCAGTCTGTAAAACAAACGTTTTGTTTAGAACTTGAAGAAGTAGACCTAGATGAATGTGGGCTAAACTATGAGTGTGGTACATTATTGCGTACTAAGCAAGTAGTACCTCGGCCTATTGATCTGCATACTAAGACTGCTATTACTAAGGTTAAGCCTACAAGTAGACTAGCAGTATCTTTTAATTTTATTACTAAAGACAGAGCTCAGTATTTAGATAGTGCACCATTTGCTAATGCAGTATATGCGTTTCTAGATGATGACGATTATATCTATGTTTACAGCAACATGGATTCATTTAAGTTAATGGATTGTCTTACAGTAACAGGAGTCTTTCAAGACCCTACTTCATTAACAGCATATCAAACTTGTTGTCAATGTAAAGTCACTGCAGATACAGCCTGTTTTGATTTGGACAATTCAGAGTATCCTATACAACCTCATTTTATTGATCCTATCAGAGAAGAGATTGTAAAAGATATTGTAAGGACTAAACAGATACCAGAAGATCAAATAAACGATAGCATAGATTAATGAAGCAACGAGTTCATAAATATAAAAGTGATTATGGAATGCCAGACTACTACAAGTTCTATGAGGATCATGTAGGAGGTAAGCACGTATCTAAAAAATTATTTAATGAAATCATTACTGACTTTAATCAAGGTATCACAGAATTAATAATAGAAGACAATTTAACTTTTTACATGCCGTTTATAGGGTTTGAAATTCTTATCAAGAAAGATAAGAGAAAACCTAAAATAGTAAATGGTAAATTAATTAATAATGTTCCTATAGACTGGAAGGCTACTAATGCTCTCTGGGATAAGGACAAGGAAGCAAGGGAGAAGAAATTATTAGTTAGATACAATAACTCACATACATCAGGATATGTATTCAGGATTTATTGTAAAAAGTTTAAAGGCAATATAAAAAACAAAAATTTGTTTAAATTTAAACCTAACAGAAAATTTCAGAGAGATCTTAGTAAAAGAATTAAAGATCCTAACAAAGACAACTTTGACGCATTTCTGTTATTTAAAAGAAAATAACTATGTACAACGGTCAAACAGTATCCCTAAAAAGCATACTATGGCGTGTGATGAACAATCCCGTCGCTAATGAGCTTTCCTATGACCAAGCTGCTGAATGGGCAATAGACGCCATCAAATTGATTGGTGCACCATTAGCTTTTGATAAGAAAGTCACTCCACCAATAGAATTAACAAACCACAAGGCTGCACTGCCAACTAACCTCCTAACTATTAGGGGGATTCGTTATATATGGGATAAAGATTTATTTCACAATGATGAAATGATGTCTGATGCTATGACCTATGGACAACAGGTTTATCATTATCAAGATGATTGTGATACTGATCTAACTCATATAGGATGCGAAGAGTTTACTTATGAAGTGCAAAGTGGAGTTATTAAGGTCACTCCTAATGAAGGATGGATTCAAATAGCTTATGATTGCTTACCAGTAGATGATGATGGTTACCCTCTTGTAGCAGATAATGAAAAAGTAAAACAAGCCTTAGAATATTATATCTTATTTAAGTACATGGAAGCCTTATGGGCCGCTGGAAAAATTACAGATAAAGTATTTGAATACTACAGACAAGAAAAGTCTTGGTGGATAGGTGCTGCTCAAAGCAATATGCAAATTGCTGGTATAGATCACCTAGAAGCTATAGGAAACGTAATCAACAGATTGATTATAAACACTAATGCTCATAGAAACTTCTTTAAACAAGCAGGACAGAAAGAGCGTCTTAAAAGGTATAACTAATGAATAAGCAAGTTAAATATACATATTTAGGAGCTAATCAAGATGTAAGTCAGAGTAAACATCAAAATACTTTTTACTACGACGCAGAGCATATCAGGATTATGGCATCAGACAGGCAAACTGCTGGTAGTATTGAAAATGAAAAAGGAACAGAGTTAGTAATAACTATTCCTAATATTACTATCAATCAGTCTGCTAGTACTATTACTTACGGCAGTGTTACAGAAAGCTACACAGGAGGCAATGAAATAGACACACAAATTACTGCAGGAGATTTACCTACTTCTAGTACTACTCAAAAGATTGTAGGGGCTGTATCAACACGTACAGGTATTGTATTATTTACAACTGATGATCTAGGAATGGATTGTGTATGGGAAATAGATAATGTAATAGAAGATACTCCTGCTAATACTAACTACAGCCTTGATCTTATTTATATTAGAAGTCTAGGATTCTCTTCCAATGATCCTATACAAGCAATTTTTAACTACGAGAATGATAACATTCAGAAAGTTTATTGGGTAGATGGTAAGGCACAAATACGCTTTTTAAATTTAAAACATGAAAGTATTGAGGGCAATGGTTTACTTTTAGACATCCCTTCTACTTCTATTGACTTTGTAGGAACAGTAGATTTTTCTCAACCAATAGTTACTGATGTTGTTGGAGGTGGTTCTCATACTGCAGGAATGATACAGTATGCTTACAATCTCTACAGACTTAATTCTTCTCAAAGTAAACTTAGTCCTTTATCGGAATTAGTTCCTTTAGGTAAAGATGGAGACAATGGAGGAGGCGAAGTAAATGAAGTAGTAGGCTCTACTCCTATTGTACAAATAGATGACATAGATCAATCATACACTAATATTAAAGTGTATGCTATAAAATATACTTCTCTCAATCAATTACCAGAAATAGGACTTATTGAAGAAAGAGAGCTTAGTGGCTCAACGCTTAGTGTGTATGACGACGGCAATGTATTAGAATCAATTACTTTAGAAGAATTTCTTTTCTTAGGTTCTGATCCTTATATTCCACGACATATAGAAACTAAGGACAATCGTATGTTCCTAGCAGATATTACTACTAATGATTTCTTGCTTCCAGAAGAACTAGATTGTAGAGCATATAGTTTTATTGCAGGCGGATCATATGCTAGTGTTTATGATGATCCATTTTTAAATACAAATGGAGCTGTTACAGGAACAAGAAGTAATGTATCAAGTTTATATATTTTACCAACAAATCACGATGCTATTAACCTAAACTATGATGTGTTTAAGTATCAGAAAGATGGTGCTACACTTGGCGGAGAAGGTAAATATATAAAATATCAGCTTTTACCAAAAACAGAAGGGGAACTTTCTAAGCCTGTAGACAACTATACTTTTTTAAAAGATAATGAAATTTATAGAATTGGTATTGTTTTCTTTAATAGAATAGGACAACAATCATTGCCACAATGGATTGCAGATTTTAGAGCTCCACAAGGTAACTTAGAAGGAAATTACAATACTTTAAAAGTAGAATTAAAAACTGAGTTTTATACATTAATAGACAATTACGCTTATGATTCTGAAGATGACAGACCTGTAGGATATAAAATAATTAGGGCTAATAGAACCTTTGAAGATAGAACTATTATTACTCAAGGCATGCTTAACGGCATGATGATTAATGTTTCTAAAGATGGGCTTAGTGATCCTATCTTAGGAAAAAACTTATCTAGGTCTGCTGCTAAACAAGCTAGAAGAGCTGCTTCAGATGCTAATGTAAAGTATCCTAATTTTCTTTGTAGATATTTTGGTGCTTCTGTTTTAGCTGATGGATTCTTACCATTACAGCCTAATGAGCATTTGCTTAATATGCAGTTTAGTAATAATAATCCTGACAGTTATAGTACAGGTTCTCCTTATTTAATTGTTAACAGAGGTACAGAAGTACAGTATGAAGATGAAGGAGCAAGAGTAGCAGATTCTATTCAGTATACTACAATGCAACAATTATATTCTCCTGATGTGTTTTTCTTTAATTTGCCTTTTACTTCAGGATTAAAAACAAAAATACGTGGACTAGCTACTTATACAGATAAAAGAGTTTGGTACCAAGGAAGAAATGTTAACACACAAACACAAGATCAAGAAGGTAAAAGTTCTAATGCCACACATACTTATCAACCTGGTACTGGTGGGACTATTACTGAAATAAATGGTAACCAGGATAATTTTCAAGACAGAGGTCTTATATATAATCCTAACTCAGGAGGTAATGAAGAAAGAACTGCTTTTACTCAGTGGTATAGAGAGATGGCTGGATTTTCTGCTGCTCAAAATGATGAGGCAGAATTTCCTATTTATGGTACTCCTGAACTTACTGATAGAGGACAAGGAAGAACTGTTTATAATAGAAATCCTAAATATGAATATCAAAATACTTTAGAAGGATTTCGCAGTGATGGTGATGATAGTTTTAGTAGTTCATCAGGAGGATTTCAACAACCTATTACAAGTATTAATACTTGGGGTGCTAGATGTTTAACTTTAGTACATGGAGATGAAAATGATAAATCTTATTTTCGTCCTTCTTTAGAGTCAATGTTTACTACAGCTAATACGCCTCTTAGTAAAGGTTCTTTAATAGCAGAAATAATAAAAGATTCTACCCAACTATATGTTGGTAATATCTATGGAGGATTTTCTTATGAAGATAAGAAGAGAACTGACTATATTCCAATTGGAAGTTATAATGATCTTACCACTACAAGTGTAGAAATAGATAATGCTGGGGATACGTATGTACAAGAGTTTAGGTTTCTTAGAATGGGTAAAACTGAAACTGAGATATACGCCTACAATGTAAACCAAATTACTGAGATAGTATCTGTTAGACTAGAAACTAATGTAGATTTAAAAAATAGACATGATGTTTCTAACTCTGCTTGGGATTCAGATTTCCAGCCTAGGTTTGATGAATACCATCTTTATAATACAGTATACAGTCAGCAACCTACACTTTTATCTACTAGTGATTTAGATTTTACATTTAGAAGATTAGAAAAATTTGATACAAGAATACAGTCTACTAAATTAAAAATACCTAATGAAACTATTGATAGTTGGACAGATATTCTTTCTAATGAAATCATGGATCTTAATGGAAAATTTGGACCCATCAATAACATAATAGAATTTAAAGATAATTTATTTGCGTTTCAAGATGAGGCTATTGCTGCTATTTCAATTAATCCTAGAATACAAGTACAAGGTAATGATGGAGTAGGAATAGAACTTGGCACAGGCGGTATCTTATATGACTTTAATTATTTAACTACTAAATCTGGTAGTTTAAATAAATGGGGCATGACGGCTACAAAATCAGGAATTTATTATTATGATGCTTTAAATAAAGGTATTGGCAGAGTTCCAGATGCAGTAGGCCCGTTGCTTAGTGACACAAAAGGATTGCATACTTTCTTTAATAACAATTATAATTATACATCTATAGAACAGGATAATCCAGTATTAGGAGCAGGAGCTGTTGTAGGATATGACAATTATAATAATGATATATTCTTTACATTGTTACAAGGAGACGACTCGTTTACTTGGGTATTTAATGAACTACAAAATGAGTTTGTAGATAGAAAGCTTTATCTCCCAACTAAATATATTTATAAGGGAGAAAAACTAATTAGTGTATCTAATGATAGTACACAAGGATATGAGCATTACGCAGGAGACTATAATAATTATCATGGCACGCAACAAGCTAGTACTATTACAATACAAGTTAATCCAGAAAGTGATTACGATAAAGTATTCAACAACATTTTTTACAATTCTGAGGTCTATCTTAATGATTTAGATCAACCAGAAAAAACTCTTACACATATAACAGCATACAATGAATACCAGAACTCTGGAAGAATTGCATTAGTATCTGGTAGAAATTCTAACCTTAGACGAAAATTTAGGGAATGGAAAGCTAATATCCCAAGAGACGGAAGAAACAGAATACGTAATCCTTGGATATTTTTAAAATTAGAGTATGACGCAAACGATAACACACGTTTAGTCTTACATGATATAATCATCAGTTATACGGTATAATAATTCTAATGATAAAATATACCCCATATTATTTGACTTTGAGCTTTAAATTTCGTATATTTGTAAGATGAACGAAAGGGATAGGCTCATAGAACAATTAATTAGAGAGCGTGGGGGTACTAGAGAACAGTACCTCCACTTTCTCAACTCTGTTGCATATCATGAATCTGGTGGGTCATTTGATCCTAAACAGGAACAGATAGGCGGTGGCCCTGGTGTAGGTAAATATCAATTTGAAAAAGGTAATTCTAAAGGAGCTAGGACTGCAGCTAACAGAGCTAAGAACTATTATAAACAATTAGGGTATAAGATACCAAATTGGTTATCTAAATTAGATGGAAAAGACAGTGTAGATGTATCTAATTTAAGTTCAGAACAGCAAGATGTATTGTTTCTTGCTAATCTTAGAAAACACCCTAAAGCAGATTTTAGAAATTTATGGGAAGGTAAAGAAACTGTTCCTGAGTTCTGGGCTAATTATCATTGGGCAGGGGATAGTAAAGATCGCCCAAAAAGATTACGAAGCTTTAATAAACATTATAAAGCATATAATCAAGCGCAACAAGCAGTAAAAGAGGCGCCTAAGCAAAATCTCACAGAAAGACCTGAGCAACCTAAAGATGCTGTAAATATTAAACAGCCTGAAGTTATCGACGAACTTATCAACAAGTATAGTGGTAACTTAATGGAGTCACTTAATACTCGTAATATAGCCGCAATGGGCGGCATGGTGGGCACAGGCTTTAAAGATAAGGAATTGAATAGTTATAATGCAGGAGGAAAGCATGAGACTAATCCTTATGGAGGAATTCTACAAGGAATGGGTAGTAATGGTAAACCAAACACTGTTGAACAAGGCGAAGCAGCATATGTATTTAATGGAAAAGATAAATTTATATTTAGTGATAGAGTAAATGTTGCAGCTGAAGGAGGTTTAATAGATCCACCAAATAAAAAAGCTGTTGTTGATGAAAATAAACAATGGGTTAAAGATTGGTTCAGTGCACCAGAAACTCTTGCTAGATATTCTATGAATACATCACAAGGATTTAGTAAAAGTATACCAGACTTACAAAAAGGATTAAAAAACTTAGATAGTGTAAAGTATCAATTTGATCAACCTACAGAGAAGGAATCTTCAGGAGCTATGTATTCTGAGCCTAGAAAAACTATTGACTTTTATAAAGACCCCACTAATGAAATAGCCACACATGAACTTACTCATGCTACTGGATTAGATGATACATTATCTGGAGTAATAAAAGATAAATGGGGATTGCCTGCAGCAGCAATACAAAAAAAACATGGCACAGATTTTACTGGGGCTATTGAAAAAGAATTTGAACTAAAAGGAGGAAATTACTTTGGGGATTCTGATATAAATGATATAAAGACACATTCTCGTTATATGTCAACTGATGGAGAGCTCTACCCACGTATTATGGAAATGCGTAGAGTATTAGGAGCTAAACCTGGTCAAGAAATAAAAGATGAAGATATACAGTATATAAAAAAGAACATAAAGAATAATGACATGTTTAAATTTTATACTGACGAACAAATAAAAGAAATGCTCAATACGTTAGCAGCGAATAAGAGCAACAAGAACTACGATAATTTAGTATAATGGAAAAAGATTTAATCAAACAGTTTAATCTTCCCTCCTACGTAAAGAACAAAACCTACGCAGACGCCAGCAAAGCGATAGAAAAAAAGTTCAAGGACAGGACAGATGCCACTGCACAACAAACAAAAGAAGAGTTGCTGGGTCGTCTTGCTAAAGCACAGGAGTATACTAAAATGCAAGAAGCTCTTGCGGCTAATGCCAGTCAAGTTCCTGACATGATGGGAGGAGATATTCCTGCTGGCATGGAGGAATTTATGCCTCAACAAAACCAAGCTTTCCTTGGAGGTATGTTTGGACAAGTAGGATTAGAAGCAGCAGGTGGTGTAAAAGGAATAGCTGGCGAAGTTACAGATATAGCTGGTAGTCTTATAGGAGGAGGAAATAAAATAGATACTAGTGGTGCACAAACTTATGATGCACAAGCCGCTAAAAATGCACGTACACAAGGAGCTATAGGCGGAGGTGTAAAAGCTATAACAGGAGCATTAACTGGAAATCCAGTAGATCTTGTATCAGGATTATTTGGAGTAGGTAAATCTATTATAGGAGGTAAAAAAGAACAAGAAGAAATAAATCAAGCTAATGTTAATTCTAACTTAGCTGGTTCAGCACATTTAAGAAGTGACTTTGCTTACGGAGGTAAAGTAAATGAGTACGCAGGAGATGATCCTAAGAAATCTTCTTGGATGGATCAGGATTTTTCAGCTTACGGAGCATCAATGGCTGGTAAAGATCAGTTAACAGATTTAGCAGCTGGGTATGCATTAAAGCCTAAAGTAGATATGACAGGAGCTGGCACTAATATGTTTACTACGCCAGACTATTCTGCTACAGATTCTCCAGAAGAAACAAAAACTGGTGCTGGTAGAGTATTAGATTGGTTAGGTGAAAATGGAAGTGAGATAGGAAGATTAGCTCCTATTATTGGTAACCTTACTAATAAATTAGAAAAGCCCACTACAGAAGCCGCTACTAAAATAATAGGTAGACACGCACGTAAACCTTTAGACACACAGAACGCAATCAATAGAATTAATCAGGCTACTAATGAACAAAGACTGGCATCAGAATTATCTGGTGGAGATTTAGGAGCAGCCAGAAATATGGCTACAGTATTAGACCTTAATACTAAAAGAGGAATTAGTGATGCTTCTTATAAAGGAGATGTAGGAGAAAGAGATGAACAAAGATTTGGTACTCAAGTAGATCAACGTAATGCACAGTTTAATGCTATGCAAGATGAAAGATATATTGATAGAAAAGCTAGAGATACAGGAGCATATAACACAGCAAAGCAAGCTCAACGAACTGCTTTATATGAAGATGCAGGAGCTCTTGCTAGAGAACTAGGAGATAAAAATACTATAAAAGAAATGTTTGGCTATAAATGGAATGGTAAGTACTGGACAGATAAGTCAGGTACAGAATATACTACCAAAGAAATGAGCCACAAAATTAAATCCCAATATGGAACACCTACAAACACTACTATGTTTGGTGGGTATTTAAAAAAGTAATACAATGGCTGTAGTAAATAGATATACACAAACAACCCCTGCAAGGTATAACCCTCGTACCTTTGACGAAATGATGGTGCCTGCTGCTTATATGAGAGAGCAGCATAATGCACTAGATCTTGGTATGGCAGAAATAGGAACTGCTATAACTAAGACTGATCCATTGGATATTCATTCTGATGCAGCAAAAGCAGAACAACAAAGATTGTATGATCAAATTACTGAGCAAGCAGACATTTTAAATAAAGAGGGTTTTAATCCTGCAGCTAAAAGTAAATTCATGAAATTAAACCAAGACTACCAACAAGCTGTAAGTCCTACAGGAGTTCTTGGTAAAATTAATAACGCCAAAGCAATGCTTGCTAAAAATAAAGAAGCATTTATGGCAGGCTCTATTGAAGCTGGGTATGATCCTAGAGCAATGGAACAAAATTGGCGAGATTTTGAAGAAATTTACAACGCAGAATTTGAAGAAAGCGGGCGAATTACTCCTATTGGAGAACTTTACCCCCCAGAGTATTTTGATTATATGGCAGAAGCCAAAGAGATATTTAAAGAAGCAGGAGTAAATGCTACAGATATTATCAGAGGCAGTGGTAAAATTATAGAAAATCCTGATGGCAGTGGCTACGTTATTAACTCAGAAAACCGAGATGTTACTGATAGTAATGAAGCAGCATTAAAAGATGCAGTAAATTGGTTGAATAATAATATAATGAATCCTAATTCAACTGCTGGTAGGTCTATTGAGTTTCAACGTAAAACTGGAGACCAAGTCTTACAAGAAATTGCTGGTCTTGAAAATGTATATAAAAACAGTAAAACAATAGATTCTAAGGTTAGTAAAATTACTAGTCGTTGGAATCCTGAGAACGGAAATGATGTTACTAATAAAGGTAGAGGATTATTTATGGCAGGACGTCAAGTTGCTGCTGCTAAATTTTCAGATAAACCTTTTTCTGAAGCTAAAGATGTAATTGCTGAATTAGAATTAAGGCAAGAAGAACAAGGTGAACTTAGTAAAGAAGACGAACAAATACTCTACGAAGCCAAACAATATCAAGATAGAGTCGAAGAAGTATTAGCATCTGATCCTGAATACCAAGAATTTAGTAATTATTATGATGCTTTAGAAGAAAAGGTTAACGGTATGATGAATGGTACATATAACCTAAATGCAGACACTGATTATTTAGCTGGGCTTGGCATGATAAATGATAGCAAAGCGGCTGGTAACATTACAAATGAAATGTACAATCAAGCAGTTGCAGATTACCGAAGGAATTTTATAGACGGGAAAAGAAATGCATTAGCAGGCACTAGAAAAGAGTTAGATAAAATTGTAAATACTGCTTCACAAAATATTCAAAAGGCAATGACTAATTACTCTTTTGATCCAATAGGTACTAAACAAGTAAGTAGATATAAGAATATAAACAATTCAATTGAAAGAGGACTGTTAACTAATCCACAAAATATCCTATCTATGATGGATATACAAGAATTACAACTTGAAGGAGAAGCTATATCAGATTTAACACAAAAAGATAAAGAAGGAATTGCTGAAATAATAAGAAATATAGATAAAAATTCTATTGAATTATTAGCAGTTACTCCCCGAGATTTTCAAGATAAACCTGGATATACTCTAAGAATAAAAACTGATGAAAACAATAGTTATGATCTTGATAATCCAGGAATTTTTGATACAAGAGGAGACATAGGAGGTGGAGAGTATGTTAATATAAGAGTAAACTTTAACGAAGCAGAAGCAGAAGATACCGATATTAGAAATATTAATGGTATGGTTGAAGATTATATTGCATCAGTTGGTCCTGATGGGCAAGAGTTAGTAGACTATCAAAGACAAGTAAGAGCTACTCGTCAATACCCTAATACTACTTGGGAACAAATGACGTCTAGTCCAGAGTTTATGGCTAATACTACTACAGGCCAAACATTAAGAAAAATGTGGGCATCTTTGCTTATGGAAGAAGGAATTACAGCTGAAAGTACAGAACAACAAGTAAAAGAGGCAGAAAAGAAAATTATCAAAGATAGAGTATCTCCTTTAAATTATAGATACAGTGCAACACCAGTAGATCCCAAACAATCTGCCAAAGATTCTAAAGTTTTAGCACAAAAGACTTTAGGAAGTATGTTGGGCAGCTTGGGTTCACAATCCCTAGAAAAAAGTGGTTTGCCTGAAATAGGCGAGAGCATTGGAAACGCAGCTGAAGCTGTAGTTAATGTAATGAAATAAATATGGCTTTAGACTATAATACTACAAAAAAGATATTAGCAGAAAATGATCCTTCGTCAACTTACAATGATAAGTTTGACCCTAGAGAGCTTATTGCTAATGGAGATGTTTTTTCTTCTAGTAACCCATTTGCTAATGAATATAATGAGGTTAGTACAGGGTATAATCTAAGTAACAGAGATTATCTTACTGGATATGAAGACCCATTTACACAAGATATAGATGAACTGCGGGCACAACGACAATCCTGGGGAAGTAAATTAGCTTCAGGAGCTGCAAGAGTTGGTGCAAAGGTAGTACAAGAAGTAGCTAATATGCCTGGGGTTGCTTATGGTGCCTTAGCTGCTGCTTTAATTCCTGGTTCTACTATTGAAGATGTAGTAGATAATGCGTGGGTACAGGCTATAGATAATTTTAGCGACGAATTTAAAGAAGAATATTTACCAGTATACGCAAAAGAAGCCATAACAAATGGAACTATATGGGATAAAGCTACCTCTATAGATTTTATGGCTAATGAAGGAGCAGATGGTCTAGGATTTTTAGCATCTATGCTTGCTCCTGGTGCTGCTATTAAAGCTGTTTCACTGGGCTCTAAAATTACTAGTGGTCTAGGTAAAGCTGCACGACTTGCTAAACAAAGTAAAGTTTTAGGCAATCTTGGTGCAATGGCTAACCAAGCTACTAAAGGCACACAACTAGACGATTTAATACAAATGATTGGCAAAGCTAAGCTTACACCTGAAAGGATAGACGCTGTAAGTCAGACTGTTGCCAACACTATGTTTGAAGCTGCTGCGGAAGCTAAAGGCGCTGGGCAAAGTTTTGAACAAAGGATGCAGCCTTTACTTGACCAAGGAGTAATTAGTCCTGCAGAATTTAATAAGCAAAAACACGAAGCAATGAGAAATACTCTTGTTGCTAACATGTTTATACTTGCCGCACCTAACGCGGCCATGACCAAACTAGTCTATGGAAATAGAATTAGTAAAGGAGTTCAATCCACTATAAGTGATGCTGCTTATGCTGGTAAAAAAGCTACTCAAGAAGCCTCTAAAGCTACTACTCGTTTAGGTAGAATTGGCGGAGGAATAAAAGGAATAGCGGGTGCATTAAAAGCTCCTGTTGGAGGACTTATAAAAACTGGTGTAAGAGAAGGGTTCTTTGAAGAAGGCATGCAAAGTACTATGGAAACTTATTTAGTTGATAGTGCAGTAAGAGGAGAAGACCTTTCTTTAACAGATACGGTAGATATTCTTGGTGACATTCCTGAAGCATATACTAGAATGATTGGTACACCAGAAGGACAAGAATCAGTTCTTCTTGGTTTCCTTATGGGTGGTGGTATGCAAGCAATTTCTGAAACTAGAGGAGCAAAGCGTCAAAAAAGAAGAGACACTGCAATGCTCGCTGATATAGAAGAGCTAGACGCACGATATAAAATATTCAATACTGACATCTATGATGTTGAGACTGGTAAAATTGATCCTGTAAAACTTTTAAATAAATTAGAAGGTGTAGCAGGTATGGAAGCAGTTGCACGTAAATATGATGAAGCAGTACTAGAAGGAGATACTGATACTATAGATGCACTTCAAGCTTGGGCTGTAGGAGAAATGGCTAAAGATTTCATCATGAAAGGTGAAGAAGGTATGATTGCTTTAGAAGAATATTTAAAAGCATCTGAGCCTGTCGCAGAAGCTGCAGGACTTCAAGGTAGAACTCGTGAAGAATTTATTAGTTCAACTATGGCTAGAGCCAAAAAAGTCCAAAAAGATTATGAGCTGTTTCAGGATTTAGGTAAAGAAGTTATTAAATTAGACAATGAAGACGCTACACAATCTGATAAAGAATTATTTCTTTCTTCTTTGGGGTCTGTCTATATGAGCAAAAGAAATAGCTTGTATCATTATCAAGATGCTTTAGCTGCTGCCAAACAAACTAGATCAGATGCATTAAAATCTGCAGGAGTAAAACCCGAATCTGTTTTAGAAGACACAGTAGCAATGGCTGCTGAAGCAGACAACAATATGCTTAAAACCGCCAGAGAAAGAGTTCAGGCTCTTGAAAAGAAAGTAGATGAAGTAAAACAAGACTTGGATAATTTCTGGAATGGAGAGACTATAAAAAAAGACTTTGATGAATTTGCTAAAAATGCAAAACAGCTTAGAGAGCAATTTGCAGAAGCAAATCAAAAAGCAGTACAAGATTTAAGTGAGTTAATTAAAGATGCAACTACTCCCGAAGATTTAGATGCTGTACAAGAAGGAGTAGATAAACTTCCTAAAGAATCTAAGGAAGGACTTAATGCTAAAATTAAAGCTAAAAGAAAAGAATTAAAAAATAAAAAAGCCAGTACTATAGTAAAGAAAAGTACTGAGCAAGCACAAGAAACACAAGAACAAGAAGAAACAAATGAAGTAGAAGAAGGAGAATTAGAAGATGTTTTTAATTATATTGAACAATTTGCTAATGGCGAGCCTTTTACTCTTACTCCAGAACAAAGTAGAAAGTATGGTAGAGAAGGCTTAATGATTAAAGTAAAAGTAGGAAAAAATGAAGTAACTGTAGGAGTAATACAAACAGGCGAAGAAATTACTATTCCTAAAGGAGAAAAGCCTACAACTTCTCCTAAAGATTATAATCCCCTAAAGAATTACAGTACAGAGGGATCAGATCAGCATAATTTACTTGTGCCCACTGAAAATGAAAATGAGCAAAAACCTGATAAAGAAGATAAAGAAGTACCTAATGGAGTTAAACTTATTAGTACTGATAAAAAGACAGGAAATCCTATTAAATGGGTAGCAGAGCAATTTAAAAAATGGATTGCTTATGAAAGAGAACCCATAAACAAAGTAGGCAAAACTGTAGGATTTGCTATTAATCAATCTCCAGGTGACGGTCTTAAAGTTAATGAAGCTTTAAAAGCATTTAACAGCGGGAACTTTAGTGATATGAATCTTCTTATAGATTACTTACCACTTAATGCGGTATTTCCTGGTGATGTCCAGGCACCTATGCTGACAAGACCAGCAGTAACAGGACAAAGCCAAGATGCTTTTAATGGGCGGTCTCGTAAACTTCGTAAAGAAATTGTCGAAGCACTAGCTGCTGGACAAGATATAAATACATTAAGTACAGTAGTAGAATATCAACACCAAGGAAAACTAATAGTTGATGAATATAATGCTGATGGTTCTGTAGCCCGTAATAATATTATGCAGCTTCATTTTTTAAAAGGACTTAAAAGAGACGATGCTATAAAAGAAATACATAAACGTATTGGAGTAGTAAATAAAAATGGTGACATTATATTGCAAGACGGAAGTAAAAGAATTTTAAATAAGCCACTAGCTGCAGGAGAAATTTTCTTAATGATTCCTAAGGCTAATGGAGAAGATTTTGCTCTTAAATTAAACATTAGCTATCTTAAAGAAGGATACGCTGAGGTATTAGCTGATTTGTATGAAGCTAGATTTAATGATCCATCTATTACTAAAGATACAATTATTTCTGACTTAAATAATGAAGAGCTCAACGCTAAATTACAAACAATTTCTAAAGAATTAAAACTTATCAATAAGGGAAAAGATGTCACTGTAGGAGACGTTATAAATTTCTTTGTTTGGGAAGACTTTAAAAATAGGTCTAGCAGAAAAATTGGATTTGGTGGAACAGGAGTAACAGGAGAAAGCCAATTAAAGTTTGGTAATCCTAAAAGAAATAGTGGAGGTGCTTTTATTAGGGGGAAAGACGAGTTTGATAAAGAACAGCTAATTAATTTCTTTATGGGACAAAAGCCCCAGAATATTGCTGTAAGACCACATAAGAATAATCCTAATGGTCCAACTATGTTTAAAAATTTGGAGTACTTAGGATACTTACTTGATAATAATATTTTAAGTACTAATGCAGTGGTAGGTGCAAATAATCCTACCTTTCAGGGGTATACAAATATTTATTTAAAGAATGAATTATCTAACAAGGCTGCAGCTCCAGTACCTACATCTACTCCTAAAGAACAAAAAGACCACGATAAGCTTGAAGAAAAAATCTTAGCAGAAACTAAGAAACGTTTAGCAGAAATAGAATATAGTTCTACTGCTGATTTAATAGAAAAGACTGCACAAGTTCAAGCAGAAGTGAGGGCTGAATTTGAAAAAAGTCCTACACCTATTAAACCTAAAACTGCTTCTTCAATAGCTGATATAGAAAAAAGGAGAAAAGCAGCATTAGCGTCTGTAAAAAAAGAAGCAAACGGAAATATTACTTGGGTAGAAGATGGCGTTACTAAAAATTCAGGCATGACTTCAGCTACAGAAGAAGAAGTTATAAATGGACTTAACGCTAAATATGATGCTGAAATAGAAGCTAATGAGGGGACATCATCAAAAAAATTAGAAAAAACTGGTAAAAAAATTAGGAATTCTCAGAAAAATACTGTATCTTTGCAGGAATATAAAGGTATTCCAGTAATAGAGTCTGATAATATTGTAACTGCAGAAGGAACAAAAGGTGCAGCAAAATATAGTAAAGATGGAATAACTGTTAATAGAACTCTGCTAAAAGAAAAGTTTAAGCAAAAAGCTTGGACTAAACCAAGAGTATTAAAAGAAATTGTTGATGGCATAGAAATAGAATCACAAGCTGCTGCTTTGCCTGAAGATACTTTTAAGACTTACGCAGAATGGGAAGCTTTTGTTATAGAACATGAGTACCAACATAGTCTACTTAGTAGAGCAGATTACGGAAAAGAATTTCCTTGGAATGTAGATGATAAAGGTGCTTATGAAACAGAAATTAATAAAAGAGCATTGGCAGAAATAAAAAACGAATTAGAACCAAGTGATCTGTCTTTAATGGACTTACTAGATCAAACTGATGATACGCGTAGTACGCCCAAAGAAATAGAAATGAAAGTAAAAATTAAAACTTTACGTACTTATGTAAATAAGAATAAACTTGTAAAAGGAGGAGCTCCTATGAAAAGTTTATTTATGGGCACAGAGCAAGAAATTTTAGATAAGCTTACTAAAATTGTAGAAGCTCATGGACAAACAGTAGACAATATTTTAACAGATTGTAACTAATATGGCTTGTAATATAAAAGCAATAACCAACGAACAACCTTCTTTACTCGGAGAAACATTAACAAAGATTAATGCAGAACGAGCGCAGGAGTGGTATGCTTATATGCAACAACCTGCTTTCTTAGCAGAGTTTGGTGATTGGATTGCTGATTATAAAAATGACGAAGGTAAAAAACTTATTAACCCTAAAAGGGTTGATGAGAACGGAGAGCCTAAACTATTTCTTGATTCTAAGTACGGTACATATTATTACAGAGATAGTTTTAATCGTAAGGTAGATTTTCCTAAAAAAAGAAGTAAACTAAAAGAATTATATACTCCAAGTGAAACCAGAAAGATAACTAAACTTCTGGCTTTTAATTTTTTATCTGATAGAATTAGTACAGATTTTAACACGCTTGATTTAACACAAAAAAATGTTAGTCTGCGTAAAAGTATTGAACAAAAATTAAAAGAGAAAATAGAGGAACTAGCTCAATATCCTGAAGATTCCTATCAAAGAGTACAAGCAGAATTGTTAAATGAAAGTACTGCGTATACATATGAATGGGTTCAGAATGTTGAAAACTATTTTAAAGAAATTGATTTAAAATACTTAGAAGAGCAACCTAACGAAGAAGAAACCAGAACAGGACAACAATGGGGTAAAGCTTCTTTTGAAAGAAACTCTAAAGCAAATGTAACTTCTAATGTACGTTTGCGTTTGTCTTTGTTAAAACAATACGATAAAAAAGACGACGTGTTTTATGAGCCACTGCTTAAAGAATACGACGCAGTACGTTCTGATTTACTAGAAGTATTAACAGGTCAAGTTGCTGTAATCAAAGACGGCAAGATAGAAGACTTGTTTGAAATTTACAAAAAGAATATTGAGAATCTTGTAGAGAAGAAACCTTACTTACAAGAACTTGTTGATTTATTAAATGACCCAAAAGTTAATGATAATTTAAAAGCCCAGTTTGTTGGTGCGTTTAAATTAGATCGAAATAATTTTATTGGTTCTAGAATTGCACGTAATAAAAATTCTATTACTTATATTGTACAAGAACTATCTAACACTGGTTCTAAAAGTTCTTTTGTTAAGTCTACATGGAACACACAGTTTCAAGATAAGTACCGACAAAAAAATGGAAAGTACGATTTAAAAAAGCTTGCTGAAATTAGAACAAGACTTCTTAAACAAATTGACGAGTATAAAAATGATGTCATAAAAGCTAAGAAGCAAAACGATCCTAAAACTATGAGGCTTGCTTATACTAAAGCTAATGAAGTTTTAGTAGCATTAGGCATTACAGTAGATCAAACTAGTTTAGATCACTATCTAGATGGATTAGATCCTGCAAGAATTAGTCCAGAACTAAGAGCACAAAATTTACTAACTCTGCTCGAAACAGCAGATTTCTTTTTGGAGGCACTAGTAAAACAAAACATCAATCCTGCGCGTACTAATCCGTTTAATTCTGAAACAGAGTTTACTAAATTGGCAAATTCTGAGGCCTTCTTTAAAGAGAGAGGAAGCGATGCTTCTATACAGACAGGAGGAAAATCCAAATGGATATATTCCTACACGTCTTATATTAGTAATAGAATCAAACAATGGAAGAAAGCGCCAGAGCTTCTACAAGCACATTACAATACTTCTAAATATAACGAAGGCTCACATTGGATGTATCAGCTTCTAGCGTTAGATGTAGACCCTGCTATAAGGGAAAAAACTATGTACCAACGTTTAGATGAATTTGATGTTGCTATATTGAACTCTATGCAAGATGACAATAAAGCTAACAGTCAAGTAGATGGCAGTGATATTGCTAAAGATGATTTTTACGGAGATACATTTAATAAAATGCTTGGCTTTAGAAGAGGACCTGGAGCTAAAACATATATTAGTACACCTACGCCTGCAGATAAAGGAACACTAAAACAATTAGTGATCCCTTCCTCTCTTATGGTAGATGCTAAAGCACGAAGAGTAAGTGGAGATGTTAAGGTTAGTGAACAGGCTAAAGAGATTATCTTTAAGTATGTATTAGCCGAGCATGAGCGCATGAAAGATACTGCCAGAGAACTTAAAGCTGCAGAAGTAACAGGTGATAGATCTGGTCTTAAAAGTTATTATCATCTAGGCCCTGCTAATGGGTTAAGATTTCAGTTAATGCCTTCTTTAAACGTAGAGAACTTTGATCCTGATTCATTAGGATTTAACCTTTATGGACTAGAAGGAGAAGTATTAACAGATTTTGATTTAACTATCCCTTCTATTAAACCTAAAATCATGGATATGATTGAAGGTAATCTTGTTGCAGAAGTTACAGAAATGGAAAATAAGCTACAAGAGCTTGGAATGATTGAATGGACAGAAAAAGGACCTGTTAATAAAGCATTTGATTCTGCAATATGGAAAGCTTATACAGGAACTAATGAAGAAATTCTTACTAAAATTGCAGGTGATCTTGTAGTTAACGGACTTATAGGACAAGTTGAATACGCTAAAATGTTTTCAGGAGACGTCGCTTACTATAAAGATGTAGTAGATTATAAGAAAAGAATTCCTGGAACTTATGTAGATGGTCAAGACTTATATTTAAAGCCTGGAGATGAAACTTTTAAAGTAGCAGTTATAGATTCTGTAGAAATTCCTACACCATATCTAGACAATATTAAAGAAATAGCTCCAGAACTTGTAGAAGAATACAAATCTATTAATGCTGCAGATGCGCAAGCATGGATAACTCCTGCCCGTTGGAAATTTTTAAAACAAGCATTGGGCAAATGGGAGGCTATTGATGATATTGTTTGGGATAAAATGACTGGTAAAAATAAAGAGCCATTTGAAAAAAATGAACTTAAACGAGTGGCCCAGCCTTTAAAAGGTGTTTACTTTGAAATTAACGAAGGAGCCCCTGTATACCTAAAATATTCTCAGGCAGTACTGGTACCCAATCTAGTAAAAGGTAATCCACAATTAGAAGGATTATTACGAAAAATGGAAAATGCTGGTGTTGATGAATTAGTAACTTTTGATGGTATTAAAGTAGGAGCAAACGAATCAACTACATTACATAATGAAGACGGGTCTATGAAAGACTCGGCTGATTATGATTTTAGTCCTATTACACTATTAAACTCAGGATGGAAACTGCAACAAGACTTGCCTACAAAAGGATTTGGTCAAATTGCGGTAGGTTCTCAGATACAAAAAAATATATTTACAGGGCTATCTTACTACCCTGATTCTTTATTTAATGTTGCAGGTACAGAAATGTCTGGAAGCGATCTTATAGATAGAATCAATAGTATTGTTACTGGCCTATCTGACGCAGGATTACGAGGATTAGAAAGAGAATTTGGCGTTAATGAAAAAGGTCAGATTACAAACATAGACAGGCTTAATAAATCATTAATAGAGCAGCTAAAAGCTCGTGGAGCATCTCCTAATATTGTAGAAGCTCTTGAAAATAATGTTAGTCCTTATGGTATTCCTGGCTACAAAGAAAAAATAGATAACATCTGGGCATCTATGGTGCTAGACCGCATTGTTAAAATTAAAACAAACGGAGCTGCACTAATTCAGATGTCTAATTTTGGTATAAATAATCAAGCTGAAGCAGAAGAGCAAGGAGTTATTTGGACGCCTTGGGCTAAAAAAGGAGAAACTGCTCAAGAATATAGATACCTTAGAGATGCTAAAGGAGAACTTATACTTAGTGAATCAGGTAAACCAATAGTAAGACCTGCTGGAATATTGCTTCCAGGAAGTTTAATTGCTCCACATATCCCTAACTATAGGAAATATGCAAATAATCCTGCAAAACTTTTTGGTACATTTAATCCTGAAACAAATAAGTATGAGGGCGGAATGATAGACCAAGCAATACTAGAAAACATAATTGGTTACAGGATTCCTAATCAGGTATTAGCATCTAATGAAGCCTTAGAAGTAGTAGGTATCTTACCAGAAGAAATGGGAGATACTGTTGTTGCTTATACAGGTATTACTAAGAAGACTGGTAGTGACTTTGATATTGATAAGATGTATTTAATGGTTCCTTCTTTTAAAAGGAAGTACACTACAGCATCTTATAGAAAAGCTAAAGCATGGCTTAGAGAATTTGATTTGACTGAAGAAGAGTTGAAGAAAGAGCTAGCCTATGATAATATAGATTATCGAGAAGATTTTAGTAAAGCACAGCTATTTAATCTTGTAGTAGAAGAATTGTTGATGAATCCTTTAAAAGATTCTACAATAAAACAAAATTTTGAAGCAGAAGTAGGTGTAGGAGAAGTTTCAGGACTTGAATATATCAAGCCTACTGGTGAAGTAGAAGACATGACTACTGCACAGTTACAAAACGCTTTAATTGAATCATATAAAGCTGTACTAACAAACCCAGATACAATTGGAGAGGTTTTAAACCCGATTGATTCTGAATTTATAAAGAATGATATTACATTTTTAAATCCTAAAAAATCAGAAAGAGATTTTGCGGCTTTTAATGTAAATAACGAAATAGAATCAAGGTATGAGTTCTTTGCTGGTAAAGCTGGTGTAGGGCAAACTGCAAATGGTTCTGTGGATTTAGCTCGTGGTTCTATGGCTATGTTAGCTTTAGACCGATATTATATTGGCATGGGCTATAGAACTAAAGATAGTAGTGGTAAACTTACTACTATGTTTGATCAACAAGAATATTCTCAAGAACTTACTGATAAAGAACTTAGAGAATATGTAGAAGATTATAATAATTCTTTGCCTGAAGGAGCAAAGCCAATAACTTATGATGAAATTAAAAAGTACAAGTCTGTTAAGCAGACCCATACTTTTTCTGCTCTTATGAACGGGTTTGTGGATATTGCTAAAGATCCATTTATTACAAGAGGTAACTGGACAACTCAGACTTCTAATGTAGGATTTATGTTACTTAGGGCAGGAGTACATCCATTTGTAGTTAATGCAATGTTAGCTCAACCTATTATTAAAGAATACGTAAAATACGTTACACACAGCGAATCTATTTTACAAAATAATTCTGGCGATCTTTTTGAAAAATTTATGGACAAAAAGATTATGGAAAGACTTGGGCAAGAAAGTGCTAGTGTTACAAATTTAAACTCAGGGAACACAATTACAAAAACTAAAGCACAAGCTTATCAGGCTGCTAAGACTTATGGAGAAGGTGCAATAGTATTCAGTACTGCTAAACTTGGCAAACTATTTAAAGTAAATAAAGATCATCCAGAAGTAGCTGCTTTAGCAAAAGAATTTAAAGAATTAAACGCAGAGCTTTATGGAATAGATAATTACGACTTTGACGCAGCTACTCTTACAGAGTTGCGTAATGCAGCACTTAGCGAAGACGAATATACTCAACTTGGTATGTTAAAAACTTTTTATGCATTGCAAGAAACGTCAAAAGAAGTTGTAAATAATATCAATGCTTCAAAAATAGATGTAAATGGATATGGAAAAAACGCTACATCTATGCTTATTACTAAGAACCTTATAAATGGTCTTTTAAAAGGCAAAAGAAAGCAAGGCAAATTAGTTGGATTTGAAACAAAATTAGAACGTAATGGTAAGCCTACTACTTTAGGAGCAATTAAAAATAACCTCTACAAAGTAGAAGCTATGATGCAGGCAACCCCAGAGTTGTTTTTAACAACTGCTCCTGGAGTTCAAGCAACATTTAATGAAATTTCTAATCAAATCTACGGACAGAACCTTCGTAGTCAAAAGCTAGCAGATAAATTAAATGCTTCCTTTACTACATATGTAATGTCAGGGTTTCCTGCGTTACAAACAACTTCACGAGAAAAAGTAGACTTGTTAACTAAGTTGCCACAAAAAGTACAAGAAATAAAAAAACAACTAAAAGACTCTGATAATAAGTTTTTAGAAGAATTAGAAGTTAAGATAGGAGACGATAATATTAATTACTTAGTAATGAGTAATCAAAAAAAGTCTCCAGAATATGAGAACGAAATTATTCATGGATGGGAAGAAGTATTAGATCTTTTTCCAGAAATAGGAGATGAATTAGTTAAATATTCTTTTATTACTTCTGGTTTTAATATGACTATTAATCAATTTTATACTTATATACCTTATACTTGGTTCAGCAAAAATAATATAAACGATCATATTAAGAACGTCGCAAATGACTATTCCAATGCAGAAACATTAGATCAAGCATTTATACAAAATTTTTATCGCCACAACCATACTGATTATGCAGTAGTTCCTTTAACATTCGCGCCTGAAGTAAAGGAATACAAAAATAAAGTAGCAGGATTTATTCTTCTTAAAAACGATAAAAAAGCTGATGAACCAGTAAGAAAGTTTCTCAGGAAAAAGATTTATGTATCTCCTGGAAATGGTAGAACAGAGGAAATAGAAAAAATTTACGAATTACAAGGTGCAGATGCAAAGGGCAATTTAATTTATACTTATGCAGTTCCTTTAGGACAAAAAGATTCTAGAGCAAATAGAATTTATGAATATAATTATAAAGATCCAGTTAAAGCTTCTTTATTACCTGCTAATAATTTTTCTAAGGAAGGAAAGAAAGTAGTAGATGAGCAAGTAAAAGCAATGAAAAATTTAATTGTTGCTTTACCTCAACACAAACGAGAAGAACTTGCACCTGAATCTGCAACAGTTTATATGCAACCATTTACTCCTGGTCCTAAAATTCAGGCAGGAGGGGTTACTGGATTAGAGCAAATACCTATGCCTATAGTAGTATCAAAAATTCCTACTATAAATATAGAAGAGCTTACTGCAGATGAGCTTATTAAAGCAAAAATAAAGCAAAATAGGCAGAAAAAAGAAATAGACGATTTAGAACGATTAATACGATGCTTATGGGGGAAATAGACGAAAAAGAGTTTGAGCTACTTCTTTCTCAGAAGCGACATACTGAGTTGATGGTTATGCTTAATAAGATTCTTGAAGAACTTATTGTTGAAGCAGAACCAACAAATACAGAAGTAAATGTAGAAGTAGATACTACTAAACTAGAAAAAATTATAGCGAAGATTAATACTTCGCCTGATATGAGTGAAATTCCTAATTCCATTAAAGCAATGGGGAAAGTAATTGAGACTCAATTTAAGAAAATGAAGTTTCCAGAACCAGTAAGAAAATGGAAACATACAATAAATAGAGATAGTCAGGGGCTCTATAACGAAATCATCTCTGAAGAAATAAAAAAATAATCAATAATTAAAAAATTAATTAACTATGGCTTTTGTACCAGGCGATTGGAGCATTACTAGAAATGGTGGAGCATTAGATGTAAGATACATCGGTGCTGATCATACGGGTGCTGCAACCTACACACGTACTATTGAGTTGCACAGGGCCCTTCAAGATTTCGCAGATAACGAATTCGACACGGCACCAGATGACAACCTTAGTATCATTGACCAGACTCCCTCAGATCGAGGTGGAGTCGACACGAACATTAC
>Ga0180437_10002597_pt1 | contig 28401 bp, 21 predicted proteins | sample SS_ome_4_FD_132410 | JGI IMG/M metagenome (GOLD analysis project Ga0180437, IMG submission 132410) | Hypersaline lake sediment archaeal communities from the Salton Sea, California, USA - SS_3_D_1 metaG | ecosystem: Environmental > Aquatic > Non-marine Saline and Alkaline > Hypersaline >...
GTATATAATAACTGTGAAAAACTGTTTTAACGATACTTTCATATGCACAGGAGGCACCATGAAAATTCTTAAAAAAACTCGAATTTCAACCATTTTTGTTTCCCTTACAATACTTTGTACTGGAGTTTTAGGCAAAACAATATCTAACCCTACCCAAACACCAAAAAAAGAAGCTAACGTAAAACAATTAGGAAAAGAATTATTGAATCTTCTGCAAGATCTTACTAAAAAATATATTAAGATAAGTTGCCCATGTTGCCCATCCAATCAAAGTTGCGCAATTGAAACAAACACGGATGCAGCAATAGAAGAGCAACAAGCAGATCGGAAAAAAGATATTCAAAGGGCTATCGAACTTATAGAAAAAGGTGCGGATGTTAATGCTATAAACGAAAACGGAACGTCGCCTCTTTATCTTGCAACACTATTAGATGACTTACAGTTGGTAAAAATATTGCTACAAAAAAATGCTCAGCTTGAAAACGAGATAATGTCTCCTTTAATAGTAAATATAATGTTTGGAGGAAAAAAAGAAATCTTAGATCTGCTTCTTGCATACGGAGCAAATGTAAACGCACAAATAAATAAAATATGGCACACCCCACTTATGGTTGCCGTTTCTAAAAACAATCTGGAACTTACAAAGCTGCTCTTGGAAAAAAATGCTGATGTGAATATTCAAGCAGCAATGATAATACCAAACATAGAATGCAGTTTTACAGCTCTTAACATAGCAATTGCAATGAACAACATCAAAATAGTAGAGCTTCTACTTGAAAATGGAGCTAATCCAAATATTAAAAGTAAAGTTGAAATTGATACTGATGATAAAAAAGAGAAAACTGCCTTAGAGCAAGCAAAAAAAGAAGATAGTAAGAAGGAAATAATTGATTTATTGCTTAGACATGGAGCTAAGTAGTTTTGAAAGGGAATAATCAATGAACTATACTAAACTGGTAATTTCAGCCTATCTGCTCAGCACAACAATGTTTCAATCATCTATCGGTATAGATTATAATAGTTTATCCAATAATGATGCAAATTATAGGTTAGATGAAAGAACAGCAAGAAATATCATACAGGATGAAATAACCAATAAATTTGGTACTATATCCTCACCGTGGTGGCTATGGCCATTCATATCTGAGGCTGAAAAAAATAAAATTAGGATAAAGAATCAGGAGATAAAGGAAGTTAAAAATCTAGCCGACAGAGAGATAGAATCCCCAGATAATTATAAAAGAATAGTCGTTAAGGAACCATACATTCGTTATCAGACAAGAACCGTACGAAAGCCATTTAAAAGAGTAATAACAGAATGGAGAGAGGTTACAGAAAGTGTACCGTATACAGACTTTAGGGTGGAAAGAAAGAAACGTTGGAGCAAGGAGCGCCTTACAAGCCGCTTTGGTAGCGCTATACTTGCATACATAGAAGCAAAAAGTTATAACTACGCATTACACAAAACTGGAAATCGAGTTATAGCTGATGTAGTTAAAAATGAGATATCACAACAGATCATACATAACATAAAAGCGCCTGGACACTCATTGTCAGATTATATAGGCAAAGCAAGAGATACAAAGATAGAAAAAATAATCAGACGTATAAATAATCAAGAAATAAAGCGAGAGCAACAATGTATCACTTCATCTCATGACACAGAATCTAAATCTGTTGCGAATAATGTTACTACTCCATCAGCGCCCGACTGGGAAGATCAACTAGATACTCCTGTTGCACCGGATGATGACCTCTATGCCCCTTCGGCTCCTGATTTGGAAAGCTGACAAAGCTTTCTAAATGAAAAAATATACTCTTTTATTTTGAAACATTTAAATAATTGACAAATACAGCAGCTAAAGGTATAGTTAATATAACCTTTAAAAAGTTGCTTTTGTCATATCATTTATTTCAGGGGGCAAATGTGAAAAATAAAATAATTTATATAATGTCAGCATTTATACTTATTGCACATGGTAGTACGTATTCGATGAACCCATTTTTCAGATCAAACAACTTTGGTGCACCTATACCACACACAGACTCAAATGATACTATGGACATAGACAGTGACGATGACATGGATATAGACAATGATATAGAAATGGGTAATATATTTAATGAACCAACCTTGGAAAATCAACCTTTCAATCCCTACTACATAAGCAACCTCCCTTATCAAAGATTATCAGTTACAAACTACAATAATACCCTGCCATCCCACCAGCCCTATAGAAATCAAGCGCTTTATCAACGATATATGCAACTTCAAAAAGAAGTCGCTGATGGTTTTGAATATGAGTATGCACATAAAGATCATACGAATGATCTAAAATGGCTCAATCAAAAATTTGTACAATATACCACTATTGTAGAACAATTTAATAGTACATATAATGAACTAGAGGAGAAAAACTATGGCAATAGAAGCAAATTCTCTAATACAGATCGATTAAAAAAGAAAAAATTTAAAACGATTATTAAAAGCTTATTAAAAAAGTACACACATGGAAAACATTGTAGTCAATTGCATGATTGGGATACATTTGATCAGTTGCTTTTTCAACTAGCAAAATTAAAAATAAATCAAAAGATTTATGACCGAAAAAAACATAACTTACAACAACTAGAACGTTTAACGCAAAATCGGAATATGAAAATAAAACTGAAAATTTCTAAAACAAAAAAGCTCGATCATTTTGATACAATATTAAAGGCTATAGCCAAAGATATAATGAATCCATTCAAAAAAAAGCTCGATGCAAAACTTCAAGAAATAAGCCACATACAAATGCAATTAGGATACACAAAACCAACACAAGCAAGAATGCCTAGAGATGACAATAAAATATTATTTCTTAAACATAAATATCATCATGAACTAAGTCGTGCACAAAACTCTGCCCCAAATATGCCTCCCCTCTATAGAACAACACAAGAATATGAAAAAAATACAGGCATGGAATATAACTTAAAAAATAATGATTTTGAACCATTTAAATCAAAATATGAGTTCCCTTTTGAAGCATCAAATAAAAAGAGAATCAATTACAAAGAAGCATACCTCTTTCCTGAAGAAAAGGCATATAAAAAGCAAGCGAAATATTCTTATTCTTGACTTTTGACCAAAAATGAATTAATATTAATAAAAATATGAATATTTATTAATTGCTGGAAAGTTATTGAATAAAGAAAACAAAGTACTACTGCGGCATAACGCAATAAAAGAAATCATAGAAAAATATCAAATAGAAGATCAAGGAAGTTTGGTTTCAGCTTTACAGAAAAAGTATAACATTGAGGCAACCCAATCTATAGTTTCGAGAGATCTTCACCAATTAGGAATAAGCAAGCGAAACATAAAAGGGAAGATGCTCTATGACCTGCCCAAAATTAACCTAGAAAAAGAAATTTTAACACTCGCTATAACGGATATCCTCTACAATGAATCAGTAATTATTATAAAAACAATACCTGGCATAGCAGATTTCGTAGGAGATTTTGTAGATCTACAAAAAAATATAGGCGTCATAGGTTCTTTATCCGGAGAAAATACGGTACTTATAATCCCTAAATCGGTAAAAAAAATAAAACAAACATATGCAAAACTGTGTCAAACATTATATTTTAAAAATATATAGGGCCAAAAGATGAAAATACATAAACTACTTATATCTGTCATAGGGATCCTTATTCTCGTATCATTTTTTATATGGCGTAATATAAAGAAAAAAGATGCTAAAATTAATAGGCTAACACACGTTACTATTGGCACCAATGCTGAATATCCACCATTTTCGTTCATCAAAAATAATAGCATCAATGGATTCGATATCGACGTTATCAAAGAAGTATTCAAACGCATACGCAAAACATTTGAGCTGCAAGACATGTCCTGGAACTCCTTGATACCTGCAATCCAGCTGGATAAAATTCAAGTAATTGCAGCGGGCATTACTGCCAAGCCTGAAAGAGCAAATCATGTGCTTTTTACAAAGCCTTATTTTAAGGGTGATCCCCTTCTCATTGTTTCTCTCTCACAACAACCCCCAATGAAAGACATTAAAGAACTGAGCGGGAAAAAAGTAATAGTCAATGAAGGATATACAGCAGATTTTTATATGTCCAAGCTGCAAGGACCTATTTTGCAAAGGCTTCCCTCGCCAGCACAAGGATTTTTGGCCCTCAAAAGTGGACGTGCCGATGCATATGTTATAGCAAAAAGTTCTGCTATGAAATTTTTTGAAAAGTATGGACAAAAAAACTTCCACTTTAGCGAAATACCGGCAACCGAAGAAACCTACTCCATCGCTGTCTCCAAAAAACAGCTACAACTTTTTAAAGAAATAGAACAAGCCTTGATGGAAATGAAAGAAGACGGCACAATACAAAAACTTCTTATAAAGTGGAAATTAAAATGATAAACATAGACCTTCTGATAAAATCTCTCCCAAACCTTTTACGAGGCGCATTTGTTTCAATACAAATCGCATTTCTTAGTTGCTTAATCGGTATAACACTCGGCATTATTATTGGACTCATGCAATCTGGAAACAGTAGAATCCTCAGAATTTTAGCTGGCATATATGTCACAATATTTCGCGGAACACCTATGCTTATACAGATACTTTTCGCATTTTATGTGTTACCCCAAATAGGTATCACTATCCCCGCGTTTTGGACTGCGGTCATTACCATAGGTCTTAACAGCGGAGCATATGTAAGTCAAATAATAAAAGCGGGTATTAAATCCGTCAATAAAGGACAACTGGAGGCCGCCCAAGTATTAGGATTTAGCACATTACAAACAACGCGATATATTCTTCTTCCCCAGGCCATACGAACTGTTATTCCTGCCCTTGGAAATGAGTTTATAATCTTGGTAAAAGATTCTAGCTTAGCCTCAGTTATACCAGTCGTAGAGCTTACCAAAGAGGGAACTAGAATTATCAGCGTAACATTTGATGCGCTTACCATGTATACAGGAGTGGCAATCATTTATCTCATTATGACCAGTACCTTATCATTGGTTCTTTCTAAAGTTGAAAAAAGGATAACCCAGCATGTTTAAAATTGAAAATATTACAAAAAGATTTAATGATAAGAAAATATTAGATAACATCTCATTGCAAGTTCAAGAGGGTGATATTGCAGTGCTTCTTGGCTCTTCAGGAGTAGGCAAATCTACACTTATTCGTGTCTTAAATAATCTTGAAACAATGGAAAAAGGAAAAATATATTTAAATAATAAAGAAATAAACCTAGAACATATCAATAAGAATCACCTCATCAGCATGGTGTTTCAATTATTTAATCTCTTTGAGCATCTTACGGTTGAACAAAACATAACCCTTGTACTGGAAAAAGTTTTTAAGAAAAACAAAGAACATGCAAAAAAAATTGCCCATGCATTGCTCAAAAGATTTGGTCTTGAAGATAAAGCCGACAAGTTTATTTCCCAACTTTCTGGTGGACAAAAACAACGACTTGCAATAGCAAGAGCATTGGCAATAAAACCAAAAATAATCTGTATGGATGAGCCTACGTCATCACTTGACCCCCTTTTGACCACACATGTTGCAAATAATATCCAGCAACTAGCCAATGAGGGATATATTATATTAGTGGCGACGCATGATACTGCTCTCCTAGAAAAACTCAATTGTACAATCTATCTTATGGAGAAAGGAAAAATCGCCGAATCAGCAACTTCCATAGAATTTTTTAAAAATAGAGAAGCCTATCCTCTGATTGATAGATTTGTCAGCGGAAACATATAATAACAAGGGAAAAAAATATGAAAACATATGCAGTAAGGCTATTGCCTAATCAAGATTTGATGCAAGAGCTAGAAAAAATTGTACAAAAAAATAATATAAGGGCCGGTTTTATTATATCCTGTCTAGGATCCTTAAAAAAAGCCCATCTCAGAATGCCAGGTGGTAAAACATTTAAAAACTTTGAGGGACAATTTGAGATTTTGTGTTTAAATGGAACACTCTCAATCAATGGCTCTCACCTACATGTAGCGCTGTCCGTTTTTCCAGAAGGAAACGTAATCGGTGGTCATCTGCTTGAAAAAGGCTGTACAATTGCAACAACTGCAGAGATTATAATTGGAGCAGTAGAAGACCTAGAATTTGATAGAAAGTTAGACAAACATACAGGATTTAACGAGTTAGAAGTGCTGCAGAAAGCTCCTGAATAAGTTCTTTTTTTATAGTAATACGCTTGAGTATGTCCTTAAAAACAGTAAGCGAATAATGATACAATCTCATTTCAAGATAGGATCGAATCTTTTTTTCTTCTTTAAGAGAGCTGAGATAATCCACTATTTTTGTAATATCATTTTCAACCTCAGAGAGATCGGCCTTAGTATATCTTTTGCGTTTTTGTAATGCGGCTATTTTTTCGTCGATTTTTTTAGAATCGTCTATAATTAAAAGAGCAAGGGAGGCTATCTCAACCTCATGTAATAAATACAGCTCAATTTCCTGCAATAATTTTTGCACGTCCTTCTTGTCTTTATACATCTGCTTTAACTCTTGTACTCTCTTTATCTGTTTCTCTGCAACCGTCCTTTTTTGCTTAATATCAGTGGCACTTACCACCGGTTTCAGCTTAATATTCTCTAGCTCGTCGATAACCTCTCCAACCTTAATCATACCATCGTCATCCAAACCCTTTAGTTTAAATTCTATCGAAAAGTCTAATATCTCTCTCGTCTTGAACATCCCTAAAATTTCATCGCTGAAACTTTTGGGCAATACCTGAATCGTAAAATAAGAATAAAGAGGATTTAACCCCTTTTTCTTTATAGCTATAATTGCAATGGTATGATCTATATATTCCCGAAAAGGGTTACAACTTGAGCAAGTATCTTCCATTATCTTAGAAATAAAAATAGGAAAATAATAATTATCAGTCCACCTTATACCCAACAGATTGGTATCATACCTATCGTTGGAAGGCATATCCTTTTTCTTTTCTCTATAAAAAATAATCTCTTTTTTTCCTATATTTTCTAGTGAAAGTTCCTTGCCAGGAGCAAGCAACAGATGCCCCTCGTCCCCCTCCGACTTGATTTCACGCAATATGCTATTACTATCTTTCTCCTTCATGAGTTTTAATTCTACATATTTTTTTGTTGTATTTTTGATAATAACATCAAAGGCATGTATCATATTTGTAAAAACAAATGAGAGCAGTATCGATATAATTACTTTCATCTTATAACTCCTTTTTTAAAAATTACTTTATACCAAATATTTTTTTCGTCTTAGGTGTCAAAAGCGTCTCTATAAAATCCATATTCATTTTATAATTTTCTAACGTCCCTTCGGGTGTCTCTAAAATTTTTGGAATAGCAAAAAATCGTTCATCATTAAATAGAAGTTTAAAAGCCTCTGAACCAATTTCCCCTTTTCCCACATTCTCATGCCTATCAACACGAGTACCGAGAGCTTTTTTGGAACCGTTTATGTGAAATAACTGTAATTTGTGGAAACCGATTATCTTGTCAAATTCTCGCATAACATGCTCATACTCTTTTTTTGCCCTCAAATCATATCCTGCAGCAAAAACATGACACGTATCGAAGCAGACCCCTAATCTTTTTTTATTACAAGCTTGATCCAAAATAGAAGCTATTTGCTCAAATCTGTATCCAAGTTGGGTTCCTTGCCCAGACATTGTTTCTAATAAAATGTTTACTTTTCCAGCGACACGCTCGAATACTCTATCCAAACCCTTTATAATTTTATGTATAGATTTTTTTTCAGTTGATCGAAGATGAGACCCCGGATGTAACACAAGAAATTCGATACCAAGCTCCAAACATCGGCGTAATTCAATTTCTAATGCATGAAGCGATTGTTCATAAACATCTCTATCGGGAGATCCTATATTAATCAAATAAGTAGCGTGAGCAACAACAGACTTAATGCAGGATTTTTTCCAAGCAGCACGGAAAAGATCTACTGCTTCTTTTGTAATTGGTTTTGCTTTCCATTGCCGATTACTCTTGGTAAAAATCTGTATGGCAGTACAGCCAATCGACTCTCCCGCTAAAATCGCCTTGTAAAATCCTCCGGCAATCGACATATGCCCTCCGAGCAAGAGTATATTTTTTTCTTTCATGGGACAACTTCTCTTCCAAAAATGTTTAAACCTATTAGATCAACAATAGTAAAAAAATAATCTACTTGGCAACAATTAATAAATTAACTACCAATAAAAAACCGCAAAACATGAACCTTTTGTTGACAAACAGGCGCAATTCTTTATTATTTATGTATCTTTTTGATTGTAAATTTCTTTTGCAATCATTTCAATAAAAAAAGGTTTTTAGGAAATAAAGCAAAGAGGGCATTTTTTGACTGCCCTTATTTCGTTAATAACATCTGTTCATCGATAGATTAAGAGGTTTTATATGAATCTTATCAAAAAAAGCTCACGCCTACTTCTCCTTGGATTACTTGTAAATTTTGGACTGATACAATCGAGCAATCTCCTACAGCCAGAAGAGATTTCCGTTGTTCCAGAGGAAGCACCAAACGAGCCACTGGTTGTTTCTGAACTTGTTCCAAAAGAAAAGAAGCACAGACAGTTGGGGTACACTTTCAATACTCGATTTAAACCTGGTGATTCATTGTATGCGAAAAACATAACCCTGCTTAACAACTGCATCCCTCAGGACAGATTCCTTAGAATAAGGCACACCTTAGATTTGACCCTTACATTAAAATACGGGTATGAAATACCTGCAGCTAAAGTGAAATTCTCACTCAGAAATAGGGCAATTTGGGGAAGTCCTAAAATTGTGCCTACCACAGACTCGGAACCAAAGCTTCTTGATTTTGTTGGCTTTAAACATAAACACTTTTTACCAAGGCATCTATCTTGGTTGAGAGAAGCATGGCTCAAAATATCTCTCAATGAACTGTCAGGTATGGATTTTGATGGTAAAAAACAATCTTTCACCCTCGGAGCATTTCCATTTCAACTTGGAAGGGGAATATCACTCGGTGACGCATATGCAGTTGGACCAGATTATGTCGGATTTTACTCTGATGGTGTAGTCGATCAATATGCGTTTGGAGCAAAATTTACAGGACACATTATAAAAAATCGACTTAAGTATGATATCTATGGCGGTATCTTACGAAATTATACTGCAAGCCTTTCTGATACAGGAGAAAAAATATTTGCCCAAGAATATGGGAGACGAAATTGTCCGGCTAGAGGCTTTGGCATAGTCAATGTTATTATTGCAGGCCGACTTCGGTGGAAGGCCTTTGTAAGTAAAACAGCGGGAATCCTTAATTTGCAGCCCTATTTCCTTGTTAATACAGACAGAGAACAAAAGGTTGAGTTTAGAGGAGATGCTACAAGTAAACTTGGAACCATAGGATTGGCCGGTGAATATGAACAAGAACGTTTTGAATTCGGCTTTGACTGCGCAGCCAACTTAGGTCATCAATGTGTTAAGGGTTGGGATCGAAATACGATTGGCATTCAAAACAGAAATGGAACACTTTATTTCACCAATAGCCATGTATTAATTGGCATAGATCCAACTTCAGAAGCAGCTAAAGGAATTAATCAAAGACCTTACTTAGCACCTCAGGCAGCAATAACTCTGCAAGCAGGGGAAGTAAATACCGTCGGCAGACAAGCACAATCCGTAATTAATAATGCACCCCAAACTGATACACAAAATGGCCAATTTATAGGAAAAGTAGAAGGGTTTACGGGCTCTGTAGGAGATATTCCTAACCCTACGCCACTTGATCCAAATCTAATCGATGCATTTTATAATAAAACAAATAGGTTCCGCGACCCCTATATAAACAAGTATGAAGGGGTCATGATTGTAGCAGACGCATGCGTATACTTTAAAGAAAAGGATTTGAGGGTAGCAGGAACCATTGGATATGCATCTGGAGATGCAGACCCAAATTTTGAACAAAAAGATGGCGACTATCAAGGATTTATACCACTCCAAGAATTATATGCCGGAAAACGAGTCAAAAGCGCCTTCTATATGGGCGGACAGGGTAAATTGCGACTTCCATTAGATATACAAACAACCGAAGAAAAACCAAACAGATTGTCTAAAAGAACCTCCGGCTTCACCAATTTGTCGTTTGTTGGTGCTGGCGTAAGATGGGAGCCTCATGAGTGGAAAAAGTTTTTCTATGTAAATCCAAATATACTACTCTACTGGCAACCGTGGCCTAGCAGAAAATTTGATCTTGAAAATGCACGATTCTTGAGATCTCAAGCACGAAGCTTTTTAGGAACAGAAATAAATACCTTTATGGAAAAAGAGCTATTTGAAAACCTAAAATTCTATCTCATCTGTTCCCTATTTATTCCGGGAGGACATTTTGACGACATAAAAGGAAAACCTCTGACTATGGAGCAACTGAGAATATTAGATAGAAAAGACAGAACAGGATATACAAGAGATCGAATCCCAACAATCTGGAACGATATAGCACTAGGATTTAACGTTGGATTTGACTATCGATTCTAACTCGATTCCAATCACCCACGCAGCCCTAGCAGTATTTTAAATATTTAGGTATAATTTTCTACAGTTATGTGTTAATTAAAAAAATTACCATAAAAAATATGCAAGCATCCTAAAATCCAAGGAAATAAATATGGCTCAATCGTTTGAAAGGACCACTGGATGTGGTTTAGTTGACAGCAACCTTCTAAACCATACCATAACACTCGCTGGCTGGGTTAATAAAAGAAGAGATCACGGCGGACTTATTTTTATAGATTTACGAGATAGAAGCGGCTTGATGCAGATTGTTTTTAATCCTGATTTTAATGCTAAAATTCACAAATTAGCACATACTTTACGATCTGAAGATGTTATCTGGATACAAGGAAAGGTTGTAGAACGAACCACAGAAACAGTAAATACAAATATGCCCACGGGAAAATGGGAACTACAAGTCGATGGCCTCAGGGTTTTAAATAAATCAAAAACGCCTCCCTTTTTACCCGAAGAAGCAGATAACGTTGATGAAGAACTGAGACTTCGATATAGATATATCGACTTACGTCGTCCTACTATGACAAAACGAATGGCCCTTAGAAATAAGATAACGTTTGCAATGAGAGAATACCTCGTTGATCATGGATTTTATGATATAGAAACTCCGATACTCACTAAAAATACTCCTGAAGGGGCACGAGAATTTCTTGTCCCATCCCGATTACATCATGGCCATTTTTATGCGTTACCACAATCTCCTCAGCAATATAAACAGCTTCTTATGGCGGGTGGAATGGAAAAATATTTTCAGGTTGCCCGATGCTTTCGAGACGAGGACTTAAGAGCTGATAGGCAGCCTGAATTTACACAACTTGACCTTGAGATGTCCTTTGTAAACGAAGAAGATATTTTCAAAGTGATAGAGGGGGTCTTAAAATATACATTTAAAAAAGTTTTGAATATGGAGATCCCAACACCGTTTAAAAGAATGAGCTATCAGGAGGCTTTTAGTGTATACGGTTCAGATAAACCAGATCTAAGATTCGAGATGAAAATCAAAGATTGCAGCTCCGTATTTAAAGAGACAGAACTAAGCTTCCTAAAAGAAGTTTTATCCAAAGACGGCAAGATTGGGGGCTTACACGTAAGAGGAAAAGATTTTTCACGATCTGCACTTGAAGGATGGGTAAACAAGGCTCAAAAACTAGGGGCTAAAGGATTACTGTGGATAAAAATAAAAGATGATAGAACCTTTGAATCTCCCATTAAAAAATATTTACCTCAAGATTTTTTTACGAAAATACAAAAGATATTTCCGACAGTCGCCCATGGAAGCACGCTATTTCTCATAGCTGGTAGGTATGAAAATGCATGGGAAGCATTAGGCAAATTACGATTGGAGCTGGCAAAAGAACTGAAACTTATAAATGATGGTGAATTTAATTTCTGCTGGATTACCGACTTCCCTCTCTTTGAGTATGATCAAGAAACTCATAGATTAAATTCTATGCATCATCCATTTACCTCACCACAACCTGGTTGGGAAAAATTAGACCCAAAACATATGAAGGCCCGAGCCTATGATATTGTTCTCAATGGGATAGAACTTGGCGGAGGATCTATAAGGATTCATGATTCTACCCTTCAAAGCAAAGTGTTTGAACTTCTTGGACTTTCCAAAGAGAAGACAGAAAAAAAATTCGGACATTTACTTGAGGCGCAAAACTATGGCTTTCCTCCTCATGGAGGTATAGCCCTTGGTCTGGATAGATTGGTTATGTTAATCTGCAAAGGGCAATCTATACGAGATGTTATTGCATTTCCAAAAACACAACGTGGCTATGATTTAATGATGAATGCACCAACTGAGATCGAACCAGAGCAACTTCTTGAATATGACCTTATGCTCATTCCAAAAAAGAAAGATTAGCTGTAACTATTTTTTAAACTTATGTATGATCCATTAGCTAGAATAGGCCTACGGCTTAATCATGGGTGTTTCGGCAAGCAAATTAGTAATGTTCCGTACTAAAAGACCCTTGAAGGTTGTCTTTGTGCAGGCCTTCGGGGAGCCCTCAGGAGCTTTAAAAGATTGGAAACTGTTAGGACTATTGGCCAAAAAAAGATTCAAATAAGTTGTTCGTATGGTTCGATATTTGCTTCGCTTTTGCTCAGCAAACTCACCACGAACGGGATTTATCAATTTTATTTTTTATCCACTACACCTGGGGTATTGATTTTTATGAACTTTTGTGATCCTACCTACGACTTAATCATGGGTATTTCGTTATTGCGAGCGGGTTTTTTAATATAAAAATATATAAACTTAAAATGTATAGGTATAATGGTATATATATTTGAATTAGAATACCCATTGATACGTTTTTTATAAAAAGGCCAGTACCATGAAAATATCACAAGTTACAGGAAGAGAAATTTTTGATTCCCGCGGACTTCCGACAGTAGAATGCGAAATAGTTCTTGAAGAAAAAAAATCAGAACAGATGGTTAGCTTAATAGCATCTGTTCCTTCTGGCCTATCAAAGGGAAAACATGAGGCATTAGAGCTAAGAGACGGAGACAAGCGACTTGCAGGAAAAGGAGTTTCTAAGGCAATAGAAAACTTAGAAACAAAAATAGCTCCCATTTTGCTAGGAAAAGAGCCTGACGTTATAAGTATGGATATGAAAATAATCGAGGCTGATGGTACAGAGAATAAAAGTCATTTAGGAGCAAATGCAACACTTGCAGCGAGCCTTGCGATATTAAAAGCGCAGGCTTTGGTAAATGGTCTAAAACCGTATGAATTGGTAGCGGCATTATGTGAATTTGAATCAGTATCTTTACCGGTTCCCATGTTCAATATTATCAACGGGGGCGTTCATGCTGATAATAGTATTGATTTTCAAGAATTTTTATTAATTCCATCTGGGCAATCAAACTTTAGGTCAGCTATTGAAGCGGCTGCAACAATTTTTTACAAACTTAAAGAACTTTTGGAAAAAAGAGGGCTTCAAAAATGTATCGGTGACGAAGGCGGCTTTGCTCCTCAATTAAAAAATGAGCAAGAAGCACTTGATCTTATCATGGAAGCTATTGCTCAAGTTGAAAACATAGAGGGAAATTTTTCTCTGGGAATAGATGTTGCTGCGTCTCGACTTTATGATAGCAAGACACAACTGTATACCATTGGAAACAAAACATATAATCGCCAACAGCTTATTTCATTTTATGAGGAACTTTCTACCAAATATCCAATATCGTATATAGAAGATGGGTTTTCAGAGGATGATTGGGAAGGCTGGAAGGAACTTAATCAGGCTATGGGAAAAAATCTACAAATTGTCGGCGACGATATCTTTGCAACCAATATTAATCAAATAGGAAAAGGCATAAAAGAAAATATTGCTAATGCTGTTCTTATAAAACCTAATCAAATAGGTACCGTAACCGAAACCTTGCAAGCAATCCTCACTGCCAAAGAACATGGGTTGGATACCATCATATCCCATCGATCAGGAGAAACAAATGATAATATCATCGTCGATCTTGCAATAGGAACACAAACGATGCAGATCAAAGCTGGCGGACTTACACGAGGAGAACGTCTTGCTAAATACAACCATTTGTTGCGAATAGAAGATCGACTTACAATGATGTTTATTGAAAACGAGATTATATCACCACTCTAGGGTCCCCGTTTGGTATTCACGAACCGTACCTTCAAAAAAATTCACCTCAATCATACTGCCTTGGGTAAACTCGTCAATCCAACCAAGTGGATTCGTCACTTTCCATTCAGGCTCTAACCCAACATTTTTGAGCCGGACATCACCTATAAAGTAAAGATATTGTTCTAATTTGCTAGGAGTCAGTCCACAGATTCCTTCTCCAATACAAGAAAGACCCCAATTAAGCTCCATCTTTACGGCATCAATAATATTTTTACGAATACGCTGCTGAAATTCTGAGGTCCACAGCTCCGGCTGCTCTTCTTTTATGGTTTTTACAATATGGATAAATAATTTGCAGTGCATATCTTCATCTCTATTTATAAACTGAATCATTTCAGCGCTTCCAGGCATCTTGTTTTGACGCTTTAATATATAAAAATTCAAAAATGCACTATAAAAATATATTCCCTCTAGAATAATATTGCCAACACAGGCCTCCAAAAACATTTGATCTGTTTCAAATGTCCCCGTCTTAAAAGTTGGAGATGCAATTTTGTTAACTGCTCTTAGAACTGTCTTATTTTTTTCAAATAGCTCTTGATCATGACGGTATAATCCATACACTCTTTCTGGATCAAGTGCAAGAGACTCCACCATAGCAGCATAACTTTTTACATGGAGTGCTTCTTCGTATGTTTGCCGAACAATTGCAAGCATAACTTCAGGACTGGTTATATGGCGCAAAATATTAACCGTTAGATTATTCGTTTGGAGCCCATCTAAATTACTCGCAAATGCAAGAGAACGCTCATAAACTCGTTTTTCGTCCTCAGTCAAAGCGTGAGGATTATGCCACATTTCTACGTCCTTTTGAAGCGAAACCTCAGTATGAACCCAATTATTAGCAACCATTTGGTTATATATTTCATCAGCCCATGTATGTTTGAGAGGATGAACCTGCATAAGTCCATCATCCTGTGTTCCATTGATAACTCTTCGCGCATTTATAATTTCTTCATTTGAAACGGGTCTCTTTTTTAACTCTGAAAAATCTAAATCGAATATTCTTGATCGTGCCATTTTTTTCCTTTTTATTCACAATATCTATTTTTAATCTGCTAGAGATAACCTTATTGACAAGCTTCACAACCTTGATCTGAAATAAGACAGGCCGAAGAGGTCGTAAATTTAGAGGCCTGGGAGGCTCCTAGAGACCTAAAATAATACATTGTTTTTAAACCCGATTTCCAGGCTAATGTATAAAGCTTACTTATTTCTTTACCACTTTTCGTTTTCATAAATAGATTAGTAGAAGCTGACTGGTCAATCCATTTGCCACGTAAAGCAGCAGCTTTTATCATCCAATAGGAGTCTATCTCAAAAGCCTCCTTATATTTGCCTTGTATAGCGAGTGGGATTTCTTCTATTCCCTGCACCGAGCCATTATTCTCTTTTATTTTAGAAAGCATAGAATCATTCCAAAGGCCCTGTTTTTCAAGGTCAGCAATAAGAAAATGGTTAATAACAAGAAAATTTCCAGACATATTTTCTTTCATGTATATATTTTTAAATACCGGCTCTATGCTGGGAAAAACGCCGGCTATATTTGAAATCGTAGCTGTAGGGGCTATGGCCATCACATTAGAGTTACGCATACCATTTTCTTTGATACTTCTACGAACTTTATCCCAATCTAATCGTGTTGTTCTGTTTATATCAATTTTTTGGCCTCGCTCTTTTTCTAGGCAAGCAATTGTATCTAAGGGAAACAGGCTTCGGTCCCACTTACTTCCCTTAAAGGTTTGGTAACAACCCCTTTCTTTGGCAAGATGAGAGCTTGCCAAAATAGCATAATAGGAAATCATCTCCATAGATCTGTCAGCAAATTCTAAATTCTCTTCAGAAGCAAAACTAATGTCTAACTTAAAAAGAGCATCCTGATAGCCCATTAATCCCAATCCAACAGCCCGGTGCCGAAAATTAGCATTAGCTACCTCAGGAATAGGATAAAAATTATTATCAATAACATTATCCAGCATCCGAATTCCTATTTCAACCGTTTTTGCAAGTTTTTCTTCATCAAGATCGCTTTCCGAAATCATATTAGCTAAGTTTATTGATGCAAGATTACACACAGCCGTCTCTTCTTCTGAACTATTCAATGTTATCTCGGTACAGAGATTAGAAGAATATATCACGCCCACATGATCTTGTGTGTTTCTTATGTTAATAGGATCTTTAAACGTAAGCCAAGGATGTCCTGTTTCGTAAAGCATTGTAAGCATTTTTTTCCAAAGGCTTTCAGCTCTTATAGTCCTTGCTCTTTTTAGTTGAAGTGATTCATAGTAACAATATCGCTCTTCAAAAGCTTTACCAAATAAACCATGAAGATCCGGAACATCGGCGGGACAAAAAAAGGTCCAGTTTTCACCTTTTTCAACTCTCTTCATAAAAAGATCTGGAATCCAACTTGCAGTATTGATATCGTGGGCCCTACGTCTTTCATCACCTGTATTTTTTCTTAATTCCAAAAATTGCTCAAAATCTAGATGCCAAATCTCCATGTAGGCACACATAGCCCCTTTTCTCTTCCCTCCCTGATTGACAGCGAGAGCAACATCATTAAAAACCTTAATGAACGGAATCACCCCTTGAGAAAAACCATTTGTGCCATTTATTTTTGAGCCTGTAGCACGCACATTTGTCCAATCTGTCCCGATGCCACCGGCCCATTTACTGAGACGTGCATTATCAGAAATGGTTTTAAAGATCCCCTCAAGAGAATCGTGGACAGTATTAAGGTAACAAGAACTCATTTGACTATGAATGGTACCACTATTAAAGAGAGTAGGAGTAGATGAAACGAGGTCCATATTTGAAAGAGCATTATAGAATGATATAGCATATTTTTCTTTTTGCTCCTTCTCTTTTATAGCCAAGCCCATGGCGATTCTCATCCAAAACCACTGGGGCAGTTCAAATATAACAGGTGTTTCAGATCGATCCCGAAGAAGATATCGATCAATGAGGATCTGGGCCCCCATGTACATAAATCGTTTATCTCGATCAACTACCAATGCCTTGGCAAGCAGCTCCAAATCAAACTGAGCAAGCATAGGATCCAATATTTTTTGCTCGATTCCCTTTTGTATATAGCTCGCAAAATTTTCTTTATAAGCAGTTTCAAGCTTGTCATCACACGCTGTTACATTAATTATATTTTTATATAAGGCATTGAAAGCAATGCGTCCAGCTAAGTATGAATAATCTGGATGTTTTTCAATCCGCTCACGAACTACATCAAAAACAACTGCCTCTAGGTCATTTTTTAATGATTGATCATACAATTGTGACACCGTCGCAGTAACTATTTCATCTTGTACAACCTTCTTCAAACCTGATGCTAATGTATAAAGCCATGCTTTTAAAATTTCTCGGGCTTGAGCTTTTTTATTTATTTCAGTTTTTATTTTTTCTAACATAAGATTCAACCAATAGAGTTAAGGTAGGTAATTATAGGATTTTCTGTATCTGCAACTAACGCTTTCAGTTCTTTATCTCGAGAATCATCATCTGTAACAGAAGATTTACTTGAAGCAACCTCTATATCTGAAAGATCTTCAATAGATTGTGGATATATTCTTTTTTCTTGATTTTGTGTTATTGCTTCTGTGTAATCTTCACCTTTTTTAAACAGTTCATCTTCACTTTTTTCAACCAGATCATCAAGCGTCTCTTTCTTTTCTTCTCTGTCTTCTTCTCTCTCTCGATATCCTTTTTCAAGTTCGTCTGTGAATAGGTCTATAACATCTCGAGCATCAATATCTGCTTTAAAGAACCACCGAGTTACAGGGTCTCTTAGTGTATCAAATAACATACCTTCCTGCACATACTCTTTTGCTAAATTAATATAGTCTTTGGTATAGTCACCAATACCACCTCGCAGCTTAGGCTCAATAATAGTTGGCCGTATAAAAACAGTGAGATTGTTTTTCTTTCTCGTCAAACTCTTTCGTTTAAAAAGCCAACCTAAAATCGGAATCTGTCCCAATACGGGCGTTGGAGAAGTGCTTTCTGTAACGTCAAGCCGTATCAATCCACCCAGAGCCAATATATCTCCAGTTTTAACATTGGCATTAGTTTGTATTTTTCGTGTATCTCTATTTCCATCCGAGATACTCCCTGAAACTGTCGCATTAATAAACTCATCTATATCTATATCAACCTGTAGGTTAACGCTATCCAATGATCCGATGCGAGGCTTAATTTTGACCGTCAAATCTGCCTGCACCTTCTGAATTTCCCTTGTAACAGCACCTCCAGAGCCTTGCGTTGCTTCGCCTTGCACCAATCGCTCTTCACCAACTCTTACAACAGCCTCCTGATTATTTATCGCAACCACATATGGGTGAGAAAGTATTTTCGTATTATCGTAAACACTTATAACTTTTAAAATACTCCAAGTTTCACCACACGTATCACTCAGAGATACTATTGTTTCGCCAGCTGCACTCGAACTGATATCTGCTGCAACCACAGGGTTGGATGCTGGCTCATTATATAAATCACCGGCTAACCTATTGCTATACTGCTTATTCTCAGAATCATAGGTCATAGGATCTCGAACAACTCCTCCATACTGAGCAGATTGAAATTCTACCGGTTTTCCATCTTTGGAAAACCGCATCATTGGTATATTTCCTGGAAGCCTAAAATTGCTGCCTAAAAATCTGTTATCGTCTAAAACGATATCAACAATTAAAACTTCTATTATAACCTGAGGACGCGGTTTATCAAGCTCATCAATTAATTTTTCAAGCCGCTCCCAGTCATCTTTGGTAGCAGCTATAATTAAGCTATTGGTTCCGGAATATCTATATCTTCCCTTTTCTTCTTCATTTCCCACTCCACTCTCTTCAGAAGGAGGCTTATCTGTTTCTACTATGACACCTCTAAAGAATCTTTCTGGCCCATACTGTGAACCCCCAAAGCGAGCCTGGACTCCTTCTTGTGCACCTCCAGCTATAATGCCATCGAGCACCTTTTTTAAATCTTCTGCATTGAGATAATCAAGCTTCTTTCTGTGCAATACTGATCGGCCTTGACCAATAGGAACATCTACATATGTGAAAATAAAATCTTTTACCCTATCGATGGCCTGCTGCTTACCCACAAGAATGATGGTATTTGTCCTCGGCTCCGGTATGATTTTCATACTTGCTTCAAAATAACTGGTCTCACTTTTCTTTTTTGATCGGAATCGATATCGACCTCTTTGTCCCATGCCAATAATTTTTTTGTTAAATAGATCAGCAACTAAATTTGCACTTGCATACCTAAGCCTCACAACCTCCAACTTCTCCTTAAATCCAACTTTATCAAGCTCAGAAAGAATTCGAGCTATTGATCTTATGTTGTTTGCCCTATCGATTATCATGACTCCATTGGCAGACGGAATAACTTTAAATGCGGCTCCTTTTGCCAATAAACCCGAAGCTCCTGACAGCAACTTCGAAACTAAGTCCTGACCGCCACCACCTTCTCCAGCTGGAATTTGAATATTTGAAAAGTACATTAAATAGATTATTCTTTCGTCACTATTTGGAAGCTTATCGTACGGAGTTGACACATAAATGGGAAATGGTTCACGAGAAATTTGCGGCCCGAATTTTACAATAGAGAAAAAAGTTCCTTTTTGAGCCATGCTATACCCAGCAACATCCAAGATCGTTTGTAAAAGATCCCATGCCTGTTCTACCGTCACCTTTTCTTCTATATCAATGGTAACTTTTTCCTTAATTGCAGACTCCCCCATGGGAAAAATAACGTTAACCCCTTTGGCTTCAGCAACTTTATTTATCACATCAATGAGGTCTGTCGCTTTAAACCTAAACTCTATTTCCTTTTGATTCTGTTTATTTTTTGCTTTTGATTTTTTGCGATTAAGCTTTTTTTTCAAGACCTTTTTTATGCTACTATCTTCAGATCTCGACTTAATTTCGGCTTGCATTATTTCAAAAGAAAAACCAGTAAAAATAATAAAATACAGTAATATAAATCTCTTTTTCATAAACCCATACTCCATATGCTATGTTGCTTCTTCTTCGGTTTTAGGTAATAAGGTAGCAATTGTTATCGTCACGTCAATTGTTTTTGGTATTTTGGAAGATTTTTTAATTTCTAATTTTTTTGTATAAATTCTCTTCTTTTTGTCAAGCTCTTGCAGCAACTCACATAATTGTCGCATACTAACCCCATCAATCCTGGTCACCAACTCACTTTCTATATAATCCCCCTCCAACATCTTTCGTGACGGAACTACCTCAACAGCACTTAATCGTAATTTTTTCAATAAGCCTTCAAAATATTCTATAATTTTAAAATCGTCTTCCTCTTCGATAAGCTTATTGACCTCTTCTTTCCGTTTTTTTACATCCTCTGCGCGACTTAAAAGCCTTCTCACTTCATCTACCCTTAGTTCATTTATATCTTCTATTCGGCTTTCAAGAGCACTAATTTTATAAAAATAGCGAAAAACCATAAATGAAATAATCAGCAGCAAACAGGCCAAAAAAACAATAAGGTATTTCCTTAGCTCTTTTTCTTCTAAGCCCTGGATCCTATCTCTAATCTTATCTAAAAACTCCATGCGTAATTCCTATAAATCCTCATTTTTTCAAGGTAATCTTCATAGAAAACTCTGTCTTATCCGGCGATTGCACATAACTAAATAATTGAGAATGGCTTCTTAAATCCTTCACTAATTTTTTTAGCTCTGGAAAACCTTTTACTTTTGCATCTAATACTATTTGTTTATCCGCATCCGATATAATTAAGCTTTTAATCTGCAAACCAAGCGCCTCTTTATCAACAACATCAGTTAGTACAAGGAGATATTTCAGAAAAGAAACTCTATCCTTTCCAGAAAATACACCCCAGACATTTTCTTCTTTCTTTACTTCCCTTTTGGCAAAATCCACCACATCTTCCACCGTATCTTCTTCTTTAGGAACATTAAACCTCTCTTTCAAACGAGAAATCACCTCTTTTTGAGACTGAGCAATCTCATTATCAAGTTTTTTTATCTGGATAAAGCTATGTAAAAATAGTAATAAAAAAATAACGCATACGAATACGATCGCGGTTATAAGCTGCTTATTGAGAAGGCTCATATCTGCCTTGCTTACCCCTACCTGATAAAGATTAAACTTATCCATTATGGGTGAAGGCAGCGCAATAGCAAGACTTATAATATTACTCCGCGGAACAGTAAGCGAATTCTTAATTGATACATTTTTCTCATCAGTCAAGCCTTCAACCTGAAATAATTGGGAATCGATATGCAAAAATCCTTTAACAAAACTATCTATACCTTTTATATGAGATCCTTGCCCAAGAAGTAATATTTTTGATATATCTACCGCATCACCAATTTGTGCAGTAAAAGATTGTAGTGTAAATGCAACTTCCGACCAAAAGGCCCCAAGCACCTTTTCAATAGCCTCCTTATACTGCGCATCATCTTCCTTTGTTAAGCCAAATCGCATTAACTGGCTAACCGCTTCAGACTGGCTTATAGAATAACGTCCCGACAGCGCTTTTGCATAACTAAAAACACCTTTTGGTAAAGTTCGAACAAATGCGAGTCTGCCATCATGTATGTACGCAATACGAGTATCGCTAAATCCTACATCAACTAACGCCACCCCTGATTTTAAGTTTGCATACTGGGGAATTTTCTTATAGAGGCTATACAAGGATAGCAGATCAACAGACACCTTTTTTGGAGAAACACCAGCCTCTTCAAATAGTTTTACCTGCTGCTCAACATATATTTTTTGAACAGCAGCAACCATAATCTCCGAGCTTTTTTCTTCCGGAAACTGCTTTGTTATAATAAAATCAATAACCGCATCTTCTAATGAAAAAGGCAAAAGAGGCTCAACCTCATATCGCAACACCATCTTAATTTTATTGTAACTCAAAAATGGAAATTTTAAGGACTTAAAAATAACCTGTGAGCTTGGTATAGCAGTATAAATCTCATCAAATTTTCCCATAGACCCAACGATATTTTTTATCACTTTCACTACTTTTTGATCATGAGTAAGCTGATTTCCAATCTCGAGCTTCTCATCGAGAAACTGCTCAATAGCAACCGAATGGCCCTTCAAGTGCACCTTGGTTGCCGTTACATTTGTTTTTTCTATATCAAATCCCACTACTCGTTTAGGGAAAATATAGTAGTTCCCCACTTTCTCTGGAACTAAAACATCTTTAATCATTTGGTTGCCTCATTTTGGCCATTAGGACTATCCTTTTTCTTTTTTTCCTTTTTTGTATGGCCCAATTGCCCCACTATTGCCGCTGAAACCGTATCAGAAGAAGAGGCCTTTCCAGGCGTTACTTCTTGCTTCTTATACTTTTTTCTTCGCTTGTCTCTTTTACTTTCTCTTTTCTTTTTTCTTCTTGATTTCTTTTTCTTTGTTTTCTTTTTCTTCTTATTTTTTTTGCTACTCTTGTTACTCTTATCCGCAGCTTTACTGTTAGACTGTTTAGGCTTTCCTCGCGTGAAAATAAACTTATCAATATCTCTCTCGGTATCACTCTGAAAGAATGCCTTATCGATCGGATCTCTTTTATTTTTCGCATTATCGGCCTGTTTCACCGTATATCGATATTCTTTATAGTGACGCTTGGTAAATTCGTTCGCATTGGAACTCTCAACAACATGAGCAGAGATCAATATCAAAAGATCCTGTTTTCGGATCTCCTGTTTTTTATTTTTAAATATCCAACCAACCAGAGGAATTTTGCTCAAAACTGGAACCCCACTGAGATTATCTGCAAGCGTTTCTCTTACAAGTCCACCAAGGGCCAACACTTCCTTATCAGAAGCAACTATGGAGGTTCTAATCTCTCGCGTAAGCTTTGCAGTAGCCTCTGTATTTGCAAAGTTATCGATCTTAATATCTAAATCCATTTGAATCATACCATCAGAGTTGATTTTAGGAGTGACATTAACGGTAAGATCTGCTTTATAATCAGAAAATGCACTTTCACCTTCAGAGCTTGTTCCTGAAGCAAAAATTGTTTGTGAGACAACCCGTCTTGTGCTTCCCAACTGAACTAAAGCAGGCGTATTATTAGTCGCAATTAAAAACGGATTCGATATAATTTGAGCGTTGGATATCGACTGAAGTGCTCCAAATATACCCCATACACCATACTTATCACTTCCTAATGAAATAACAGTATTTCCAGCTGAGGCCCCTACAGCCAGCCTTACAAGATCCCCTAAAAGCCTGGTTGCCCCCTTGCCACTGCCTGTCTCACAAGTAACACCCTCTGAACCGGTAGAGCAGTATGGATTTGTCACAACTGATTTAGGGTCTCCTCCTAATCGTAACCCTGACGTTTGAAAATTAACTCTACTGCCAGGAGGCCTAAATTTATTTCTTAACTGCGAACCAAGCTCTTTTTGATCACTGATATCCAACGATATAATTAAAACCTCTATAGCAACCTGAGCTGGAGCCTCATCAAGTTTTTCTATAATCTCTCTCGCCTTTATATAGTCATCATAATCACCACGAATAATTATTTTATTTCCAGCAAGCTCGGGCGTAAAACTCATATTTTTGAAATACTTATCTCCTCCACGCAGAGCACCCCTAAGGCCAGCGCCTCCCCCCTCTTGTCCCTGACCTTGACCAAACTTAACGAGATTGTTCATTATATTTGCTATGTCTGCTGCATTTGCATACCGTAAATCATAAATATGCAACGGAGAGTATGGGGCTGTAACATCTACATCGATATATTTTGCTATAAAATCTTCTATCCTTCTTATTGCATCTGCAGGCCCAAGCAGTACCAAAGAGTTAGTCCTTGGTTCTACAATTATTTTTGCATTTTCCGGAAAATATAAAGCGGTTGGCGCTTTGCGAGGCCCAAACAATCTTGCGGCAACGGTTCCATCTCGATCTTTTTTCGTTAAGTTGTCATAGATTTTTTTAACATGCGCAGCATCTACTTTATGCAGCTTTAATACTGACATAGTTTGTGGCATATAAACTTTATCAAGCTCCTTAACAATCTTCATTAAGACCTTTATGTTATATGCATTGTCGGTTAGTATAAAGGCATTATGGTCCTTCAAAATAATAAGCGATGAGCTCACACTTTTGAGCGAATTCAAAACACCTTGAATAGTATCTAAGGGACACTCTTTAACAAAATAGACATATCTAATAATCGAATCATTGTCAGGAAGCGTTTCTGAGTCAACACCAATATAGGTAGGAACTGGAGCCTTTAACGCCTGATCTAGTTTTTTAATGCGATATATATCTGGATCTGCTTGTGGAATAACGGAAAGACCTGCCATATTCAAAAAGACCGTAAACAGATTCCACGCCTGTTTTTTACTTAAAGGTTTTTGTGTTTTGAATGTGATCTTATTACCCGATAAACCTTTTCCCTCACCTGGAATTGGATCCAGCGTCTCATCTGTTATAAATGTAACATTAAATATTTTTTCGATATAAGTTGCAACATTTTTAAGGTCAACATTTTCAAAATTGAATACAACCTTTTCTTCCTCTTTTTTTGCTTGTTTAGACACCTCTTTTGTTGCAACTTGCTTGCCTGTTTCTTTTGGCTCTTCAGTTGCAACGGTTTTCAGCTTAGGAGCCTCTTTTTCTTTTATAATCGCTGCTTTTTTTTCGCTCTCAGGCTTTTTCTCTTTGGTATTTTGCTGCTCTTCTATAATCTCTTCTTTTTTTTCAATCGGCTTTCCAGCATCCTGTTTCGCAGCCGATACGTTTTCTACCAAACTATCGGCATCAATCTGTGTAAACAGAGGCGCTTTTTCTACATGAGTCACATCCAACAACTTATTATGGCTATCGCCCTTGAGTTGCTGTATGGGAGAACAATGCTCCATGTCCAAATCAGCAGCAACCTCCTCTTTGACAGACAAAGACAACTGGCCGTTAGAACTAAGGCCCTTAAACTTTTCTTTTAAAGATAAACTTTTTTTGCCCGCTAAAGTAAAGTAGGAAGCGGCAATAAAAAAACACAGTATTAACAGTAATTTAGATTTTATTTTCATATTTTTACTCAGCAAATTTAGATTTTAAATGTTTTGAAGGTTTACCGCCTTTTCTAAACATGTTCCTTCGTTCTAGATTTCTTATATCTTTTGCTGTTGGAGCAAATTTATATTTTTTCTCCAGCATTCTTTTTTGCTCTTCTTTTATATATTCAGGCGTAACAGAAACCCCAGAATCTACTGCCGGTTTTTTTGATGGTATGAACTCTTTAATCGCATAACTCAACGTGTATGACTGCTGTCCCCTCTGCAACACAACAGAAATAGTGTCTCCTATCTTAGATGAAACGACAGCCTTATATATATCCAACCTATCGGCTGTTGTTCTTGCAGGTATATTATTTATTGTAAGAACTATGTCACCAGTTTTAAGCCCTAGCCTATCTCCCAAAGAGTCATCTTTTATATCGCCTATTCTGCATCCAACACTTTCACCCTTCCTATAGGCAGACGTCAACCCAAGAAGATCTATAAATTGAGCAAGATTTTTTATCCTTTTTGAGAAAACTGATGGGCTCACTTCATACAAATTAACATCCACTTTTTTAACAACCTCTTTCCAGTCATCAATGTTTAAAAAAGTAGGATCATTTAAAGCATCTTTTTCCCTTAGATAAAAAACCTCCTGCTGCCCATTAGATCGCACAAAGATAACCTTATTATTAAATATCCTTATAAGCTGTGCATCCTCTATCATATCACCTATTTTATACACAGACTCTCTATTGGTTTTATTGTCTTGGATAACAGCAGAGCTATCACTGCCATCGCTTAAAAACATAACCCCTTTCAGTGCAATATCGAGGGGGTCAAGAAACTTTGTCTCTGGAGCCTCCGGAATTCTTACCGGAAGAGGTCGTGGAGGCCTTGGCAAAGGAGGAAAATGTTCAGGCTGCGGAATATCTGGCAAACGTTTTCTTGTATCAAATAGATCGTCCTCATATATTCTCTTAATATTAATTCTCGAAACCTCCTTTACTACAGCCGGAGCATACTCTTCTGGCCGTATACTCTCTCTTTCAATAACAGTCACTCTTGAAAAAAGCATAAATAAAGCGATAAGAATAACCAAGAAAAAAAGAACACTATTTAAAATCCATAAGGGCTGTCTCATACAGGAATTCCTTTTTTAATTACTCCTTCAAACAATACCCCTCTTACCTTAATTTTGTCAAGCATAATTTTATTGCTATTTAAAAAATCATAGCCTCTAAATTGCATTGTTTTACATTTAGTTAAATCAAGGTGAAGGAACAGTATCAAGAATTTTTTGTATTATATAATCTGCACTTATATCTTCTGCTTCAGCTTCGTACGTTAATAATATCCTATGCCTCAAAATAGCGGGACAAACCTCTTTTACATCATCCGGCGTCACAAAGTGTCTTTTTTTCAAAAACGCACACGCTTTTGATGCTTGACTTAAAGCTATGGTTGCTCGAGGAGAAACGCCATAATGAATAAACGATTTAATTTTATTCAAATTAAACTCTTGTGGCATTCTCGTAGCAAATACAATAGCAAGGATATAGTCAACAACTTTATCATCTATATAAACTTCTTTTACGAGATCTTGCGCATCGAAAATCTCTTGTTTGCTCAAAACTTGATGAATCTTGTCCACATTCAGCTCTTTTCCGACAATTACCTTTTCCTGCTCTTTGGTTGGATAACCAATAAGCAGTTTAAACATAAAACGATCAACTTGGGCCTCCGGCAATCGATACGTTCCCTCCTGCTCTATCGGATTTTGGGTTGCAAATACTAAAAATGGCTCGTCAAGTTTATATGTATGTGCTCCAATTGTTACCTGATGTTCTTGCATAGCCTCCAAAAGGGCAGCCTGCACTTTTGCGGGTGCTCTATTTATCTCATCGGCCAAAATTAAATTTGCAAATATTGGACCAAACTTTGTTTCGAACTCTTGCGTTTTTGGATTATAAATCAATGTACCAACAACATCAGAAGGTAAAAGATCGGGGGTAAATTGAATTCTATGAAACTTCAGACCCAATGCTTTTGTTATTGCTTTTATCATTGTTGTTTTGGCCACTCCAGGAACCCCTTCTAGTAGAATGTGGCCATTACAAAGTATTGCTATTATTATTGAATTGATAACATCCTGCTGTCCAACAATAACTTTTGAAACTTCGAAAGTAAGGGCCTGAAATCGCTCGCTTTCTTTTTTAATTCTTTCTAAAATAGAATTTGAAACTTCGGTCATTATTTACCTTTTTATTTTATGTGATCAATAATAAATGCTATACATATTCTAACAATGTTGAGCAAATCTTACAAATTCAGTTCGTCAAAGGAAAAAATTATGATACTATCAGGAAAAAATATAAAACAGAAACTTGGCAACGATATAATAATAGAACCATTTCATAAAAGTCAACTTAATCCTAATAGTTACAACCTCCGATTGCACAATGAGCTCATCAGCTACACAAATAAAACACTCGACATGAAACGAGAAAATGACATTAAAAAAACGATAATTCCTCAAGATGGGCTGTTGATACAACCTGGAAAGCTCTATTTGGGAAGAACGGTAGAGTATACAAAAACCAAAAACTATGTACCTATGCTTGAAGGGCGATCTTCAATTGGAAGACTTGGTTTATTTATTCATGTGACGGCAGGATTTGGCGATGTAGGCTTTAATGGTTTTTGGACGCTAGAAATAATGTGCGTCCACCCTATTAAAATATATCCTGGCATTGAAATTTGCCAAATTTTTTACCACGCAATCGATGGAGATTACGTACCCTATGCGAGCAATAAGTATCAAAATAACACAGGAATTCAGCCCAGCATGTTGTATAAGGATTTTAAAAAAAATGATAACACGCCGTAAAAAAATTTTAATTTGAGTTAGATCCAAACTTTTACTTGTACCCACATTTTTGTAAAACTATTAGACAAAAATCTATTTGTCTGTATATCCTTTATTTATAATTGAGAGTAAGTTTTTTAAAAAAGGAGCAAAATGAAGAAAACTGTTTTTAGACTGTTTATTCTTATCGCAATCTTATTTAATTTTCATGCAAAGTCAGTCGATTGGTCAGGCGATATCACTGCCGATGTTA
>Ga0180437_10002598_pt1 | contig 28400 bp, 23 predicted proteins | sample SS_ome_4_FD_132410 | JGI IMG/M metagenome (GOLD analysis project Ga0180437, IMG submission 132410) | Hypersaline lake sediment archaeal communities from the Salton Sea, California, USA - SS_3_D_1 metaG | ecosystem: Environmental > Aquatic > Non-marine Saline and Alkaline > Hypersaline >...
ACGATTCGTTCTAAAAAGGGCGAGCTTTTCAATAGCTCTGTGTAATAGGCTGATGTCACATTGTTTTCGATAGTCTCCACTCTTCCCGATGTTCCGATCAGGGTTCCCATCCTGGAAGTCATCTCCGGGTTTCTTGAAGGGAGGAATTTGGCAGAAGCCGTGTACTGGGGGGAGCGCGTTTTCGAGTAAATCCCAGTCACAAGAACACAGAAGAATACACCGAGTATGATCAACCATCTTTTTTTAAGGAGTATATTCACATAATTTATGAGATTGACCTCTTCGTATTCAGCAAAGACCTGTCTTCCGCTTTCCATCATCCCTCCTCTCCGGTTTTGTTCGGTGATTGACTTGGGACCTTTTCCTCCTTAAAAGGAACCTCGATGATACTTCCCGGCGAGATTGTTGGATTGAATGATAGGGTTCCTTCTCTTTTTAAGGGCACTCCATCGGGAAGATAGATAATAATATTTTTGATATCGCTTGTTTCCGTATACCCTCCGCACTCATTGATGTAATAATCCAGCTTCTTCCCTCGTTTATGCTGGATCAAAGTCGGTTTTTGTACAGCCCCCCTCACTTCCACAATGTCTATCTTTCCTTTTTCACCTCGAAACGGAACCTCAACTTTGCTTCCGGGAAGCAGGGAAGGATTAAAACTCAAGAAAAGAAATTTCTCTTTTTTGTAGGCGACGTTATTCGGCAGGTAAGCGACGATATTCTTTCTGTCCGCGTCTTTAGTGTACCCTCCGCAGAGCTTGATGTAATAGTCAATTTTTTTGCCTTCTTTGTAATGAAGGATGGAGGGATTTTTCACGGCTCCGACCACTTCGACACTTCCCGGATTCAGGGGTACAAAGATTTGATCGCCGTCTTTTAATATCAGGTCATCATTACCGCCCGGATTTTGTAGTGCGCCTTTGAGGTTAATGGCCAATTTTTCCTTTTCATCGTTTTTGATAGGAGACATCTCAAGGATGTCCTTCCGGCGGAAAAGGACCCCTCCCTCAGCGAATGCCTCTTTCTTTAATCCCCCGGCTCTTTTAACTATAGTCGAGATTCTCTCCTGCCGCGCTTCGAGCGAGTAGCTACCCGGGTATTTCACCTGTCCTTCCACGCTCACGACGGGAAGAGGCTCCCATTCGGGCAGATTCCGTATCACGATTTTATCGTATGTTTCGAGGAAGGTTTTATCGTCTTCAGGGTTACTGGAAAAATTTAATTCTACGGGCACAACAATAGTGGCCACATTTCCTTGGGTCCCCTCTTTGCCCGGTTGAATCCGGGCGATGACGGCTTCGATCTTATACGCTTCGGGTCGAAGCCCTCCTGCCAGGATGATTAAATCCTCCAGAGTCATATCTTCTGCCAGGGGATAGGAGCCGGGACGTTTGACAAGGCCTTCGACAGTGACAAAAGGCTTGATCTCCATGGTTTCAAAGGAGTAGACCACTATCCTGTCCGCGTCTTCCAAGTGGATATTCTCCTCAGCATTTCCATCTAATAGTTTTCCTAAATTGAATGTGATAACTTTTTCCTCGAGTTCCCTTGGGATTTTTCTGAAGATATGGCCCAATTCGAGATAGGCTCTTTTTTTAAAGTCTTCATCTTGAAATCCCCCTCTTGAAAAAAGCAGATCGTAGAGTGTCATGTTTTCGGGGAGGATGTATCTTCCGGGTTCCTTAACATGACCTTCTAAGGTCACGTATTTATCTTGTCCTTTCATTTCGTAGGATGAATAGATAGTGACTTGGTCCATTTCTCTAAGCTCGAAATTCTTCCCGTCATTTCCAGTATATCGATAGTGACCTTGTGACTCTTTCTGAAATAGGTCGTTGAGTGAGAAAATCGTCATTTTTTTAGAAAAGTCTTCCTCAGTTCTCACCAGATCTGCCCTTTCCAGATAGGCCGATTCTTTCAATCCTTCTGCCTGGTCTATTAAATCTTTGACTGTCATGGCATCTCTGTACCCATAAATCCCGGGCCTTTTGATCCCTTCGCCTCTTATTTCAACTATTCTTCTTCTTTCCACGATGTTCGGAAAAACAGAGACCGCATCTCCATCGCTGAGAGTAAAATCTGTCTTCCGGTCCTCTAGAGTATTCTCCAGATTCAATTCGAAGAACTTCTCTCCCACATCCCTTTCGAACCGTTTGACTTGACACCTCTTGAGGTAGGCGTTAGATGTCAGGCCCCCGGCAAATCGCACTAGATCTTTGAGTCCCTCGTTTCCTATCATTTCGTATATTCCGGGCCTTTTCACTTCGCCGGTTATTGTCGCTGATTTATCTTTCAAGGGGACAATGATGTAATCGCCGTACCCGAGACGCGTCTTCTTTGAATCGAGCACGCCGGCGATGAGAAATTCATACAGATCCACCACATCGGTATTCCCGTTGGCCCTTCGAATTTTTATCTTTCTGAGTGAACCGCTTTCCTTGACTCCTCCGGCATTATTCAAGAGATTGAGCAAGGTCGCGACAGAGGAACTTATAGTATAGACACCCTGAGTTTCAACCTCTCCGACGATGTAGACCAATAACTTCCGCACCTTAGCCAGCTTGACGTCAATAAAGGCTGTACTCTGGGATGGGTTATCGACATTGATGTAGCTGGCGTATATCTGAGAGAACCTCTTGGCTACCAGGTTTTTCAATTCTTTTAAGCTCACGCCATTGGTGAAAATTCTTCCACCGTCATCAGGAATAGTGATGTAGCCCTCTTCACTGACAGTCAAAGAGTATTCGAGGTTAAGTTGACCCCAAACAGTTATTATGATCTCATCACCAGGGCTGAGCAGGTAATTCTCATCCACCGGGCCTTCTGTTATGGGCTCGGGCAGCTCCCTGAAGATATCATAGCCAAAAGCATAGACTTTTTCTTTCCCGGGATTTTCACTTTCATCGTTAGATGTTTCCTGGGCAAAACCAGGGGGGATACTGGTGAGAATAAGCAGTAAGACAAAGGGCAGGATGATTTGAAAACAAGCACTCCTCAATGCAAGATTGAATTTTATTAGGGGACAACTTCCTGAGAGCCTTCCGGTTCTAAGATTTTGTAAAGATGAGATCTTCCTCCTCATGTAAAGTTTTTCCTTGGTAAAAATTTTAAAAAGGGGCACTAATTCTTTCTTTTTACTCATTTTTGATTTATCTCCCTTTTTACTCTGAGGGGTGAAAAAAATTGTATACCTACTTTTTTCAGTTGTCAACCCCAAGAAAACGCAAAAAAAGCGGAAATGGATAGAAAATAGGAATCGTGAAAATAATAAATAATACAGAATTGGAGCTAGAACTTGAGATCAGTCTCTAGCCTCCCTGTCAATGAAGATGTGTTTATAAGGATGGGGGTTGGCTGTTGAACAGTGTCTGAAGTCGAGCTCTGTCCTCTTTTTTGACTGACTCTCCTCTTTTTATGTGCAAAATTCCCAATATTCACGAAAAAACTCAAAAGATCGTCAGAATATTCAGCGCTTATCCCACTATTGACACGTGCAGCGTAAATTATTTAATATATATAGGCTTACAGAGAGTAGGCGCGTAGCTCAGTGGGAGAGTGCTTCCTTGACGCGGAAGAGGTCGAGGGTTCGATACCCTCCGCGCCTACCACTTTTTATTGAGTGTATGAGTGAACGAAAAATGATTAAAGTCGGTCTTCCTGCCATGCGGAACACAAATAGATTTTAATGGTTGATTTGGTTAGAGTTAGAGTTGAGGGGTTTGTTTGTTCGATTAAGAAAGGAACCGCCCTTTCGGATTTCATCCCCCCATTTCAAACTGTGCTGGAAGTCCCTTTTTGCTACGAATGACTCGAAAAAATACGGAGAATCGATTGAGTAAAGAAAAATCGGCTGAAGCCCTGGATGTATTGAGGCACAGCTCTGCCCATTTGATGGCTCATGCGGTCCTGGCGCTTTTTCCCGGTACACAAACCGGTGTCGGCCCGGCCACAGAGGACGGGTTTTTCTATGATTTTCTGAGGGAAACGCCGTTTACCCTTGATGACCTTCGAGTCATCGAAGAGAAGATGCGGGAACTGGCAAAAAAAGACCTTCCCATCCAGAAACTGACCCTCACTAAAAAAGAAGCTCTCCTCGCGTTCAAAGAGCTGGGACAGGAGCTTAAAGTCGAGCTCATTCAGGAAAAAGCTGGTAAAGAAGTCACCTGCTACAAGCAGAACGATTTCATCGATTTCTGTCTCGGCCCCCATCTCCCGTCCACAGGAAAAATCAAGCATTTCAAGCTCCTCTCTGTTTCAGGAGCCTACTGGAAAGGTGACGAGAAAGGAAAGCAGCTCCAGAGGATCTACGGGACATCTTTCTATAAGGAGAAAGATTTAAAGGAATACCTCGCACTCCTGGAGGAAGCCAAGAAGAGAGACCACAGAAAGCTCGGGCCGGAGCTTGACCTTTTCAGCTCCAACGAAGACTTGGGAGCCGGATTGATCCTCTGGCATCCGAAGGGAGCCACAATCCGGCGCATCATCGAGGATTACTGGCGGGAAGAACACATCAGGGACGGCTATGAGTTTGTCTATGCGCCCCATGTGGCCAAGCTGGACGTCTGGAGGAAAAGCGGTCACACTGAGTTCTACGAGGCCATGTACCCCCCTCTTTTGAGTGAGGGAATTGAATACGAGCTCAAACCCATGAACTGTCCCTTCCATACCATGGTTTTCAATTCCAGGCAGCGCTCCTACCGCGACCTTCCCCTGCGCTGGGCAGAACTCGGGATGGTCTACCGCTATGAAAGGAGCGGCGTCCTCCACGGACTTCTGCGCGTCAGAGGATTCACGGTGGATGATGCCCATATATTCTGCCGGGGAGACCAGTTAGAGGCAGAAATTCAGAAAGCCATTTTTCTGGCTTTGAGATTCATGGATACCTTCGGGTTTAAAGAATATGATGTTTTTTTGGCCACACGTCCTGAGAAGTATGTGGGAAAGGTTGAGGATTGGGACAAAGCCATCCATGCTCTCGAAATGGCTCTCAAGGGGGCGAAGCTCGATTTTAAGATTGATCCAGGAGAGGGCGTTTTTTACGGGCCGAAAATCGATATCAAGATCAAAGATGTTTTGAAAAGGTCCTGGCAGTGCACCACTGTCCAGCTTGATTTCAACCTGGCCGAAAGGTTCGACCTGCACTATGTGGGAGAGGACGGAAAACTCCACCGGCCTTTCTTGATTCACCGGGCGCTCTTGGGCTCTCTCGAGAGATTCTTCGGTATGTTGATCGAGCATTACAACGGGAATTTCCCCGTGTGGCTGGCGCCTGATCAAGTGATGATTATTCCCATCGCTGACAGGCACAACGATTATGCAGCCGCTCTAGATACTAGATTCAGAGAAAACGGGCTGAGGTCAAAGGTGGATTTGCGCCGGGAGAAAGTCGGCTATAAAATAAGGGACGCAGAAATCCATAAGATTCCCTTCCTTTTGATCGTTGGAGATAAAGAGGTAAAAAACAAAACCGCTTCCCTGAGGATCCACACTGTGGGAGATAAGGGGGAAGTGGATGTCAATGAATTCCTTGAAAAAGTCAGGGAATTAGATAAAAATAAGTCATTAAGTATTAATCTTTAAAGGAGGTCAGCCATTAGAAGAAGGACATTCGATAGAGGGCGAGCTAAGGAGAAACCCCACAGGATAAATGAAATGATTAGAGCGAAAGAAGTCAGGATAATTGATGAGAACAAGGAACAATTGGGGATTAAATCTTTAGATGAAGCCCTGTCTCTTGCCGGAGAGAGAGACCTGGATCTGGTGGAGATCGCTCCCCAGGCAGTCCCTCCGGTGTGTCGGATCATGGATTACGGAAAGTTTCTTTATGAATTACATAAAAAAGAACACGAGGCAAAGAAGCACCAGAAACAGATTCAGGTCAAAGAGATCAAATTCAGGCCCAAAATCAGCATTCATGACTACACTTTCAAAGTGCGGCACGTCCAGAGATTCCTGAAGGATGGCAATAAAGTGAAAATCACTGTCATGTTACGAGGGAGAGAGAAGGCCAAGCCGGAATTGGCTGACCAGATTTTTGAAAGGGTTTTTGAGGATACAAAGGATTTAGGATTCCAGGATGGAGCTGTTCGGAGACAACCCTGGGCTGTTTCGACGCTGTTGAGTCCTACAAAAGCAGGAGGAAAAGATGCCAAAACTAAAGACGCACAAAGGAGCCAAAAAGCGGTTCAAGATAACGGGAAAAAAGAAGATCGTTCACAATAAAGCGTATAAGAGCCATCTTCTCACCAAGAAGTCAGCCAAAAGAAAGAGGATTTTAGGGAAAAAAGATCTCGTCAAGGATTCAGATCAGAGCAGAATCAAGAAGATGCTGCCCTACGAATTTTAGAGACTAGACTCTCAAGAACCCCTCTGTTAATTTTCCAAGGAGAGAAAAATGCCTAGAGTCAAAAGAGGACCCAGAAAAAGGATAAGAAGGTCAAAGATCCTAAAACAGGCCAAAGGCTACTGGGGAGCCCGCAGCCGCAATTACCGCACAGCCAAAGAAGCGGTGGAGAGAGCCCTTCAGTACGCCTACAGGGACAGAAGAACCCGAAAGAGAGATTTCAGGAGGCTGTGGATCATCCGGATTAAAGCCGCAGCCGAGCAAAACGGAATGTCTTACAGCCGCTTCATTCACGGCCTGAAAGAGTCGAATATTGCGCTCGACCGCAAGATGCTTGCGGATATTGCCGTCCATTCGCCCCAGACATTCTTGCGCATCGTCGAAAAAGTCAAAGAATCCGCAGCTTAAAAAAAGGGACGGGTCCCTTTTTTTATGAGGATAATAAACATTTTGTAATGACTCACAAGAAAAAAAATAGGGATTATACAAGAAGAAAAAAGTGGCCTGTCTCCTTCTAAAAGGAGGAGGAGATTACAGTTGTCATTGCGAGGAAAGGAGTGACGTGGCAATCTCATGCTGAGTATTGTCATTGCGAGGAATAAAAATTCATGGAGCGAGGAATAGAAATTCATGGAAACGGACTTTCCCTTGTCATTGCGAGCGGAGCGTGGCAATCCCATAAGATAATGAAGTGTAAAAAGAATATCTTTTCTATGAGATTGCCACATTTCGTTCGCAATGACAGAGAGGAAGGAATTTCTATTTAAATAGAGGCAAAGAACTAAATAAAGGTAAAGAGAAGCGTTTAAGACCATGAAAGATTTCAAGACACGAGTCGAAGAACTCAAGAAAAAGTTCGACAAGGCGCTGGCTGGAGTGAAGGATGGAAAATCACTCCAGGAAGTGCGCAATACCTATCTGAGCCGGAAAAAAGGAGCAGTGAAGCTTCTTTTAGAAGAGCTGAAAGCATTGAAGCCAGAGGAGAAGTCTAGAGCCGGCCAGTTGATAAACAATCTGAAAAAGCACGTCCAGAAGAAGCTTGAAACAGCCAGAAAAAAAGTCGGTGCTCCTGAGCCAAGCGTTAAATCGATCGACCTCACACTCCCCGGAGAAAAAGGATACTGGGGAGCTCCTCATCCTGTTGTGCTCTTCCAGCAAAAGATCGAAAATATATTCATCTCCATGGGTTTTTCCATAGAGGAGGGGCCGGAGATCGAGACAGATTACTATAATTTCGAAGCGCTGAATTTCCCGCCCCATCACCCGGCCCGGGATGATTGGGATACTCTTTACCTCACAGATGACCTGCTTCTCCGCACCCATACCTCCCCCGTTCAAATCCGGTCCATGGAGAGGAGGAAGCCTCCTATAAGAATCATCGTTCCCGGGAGAGTCTACCGGAGAGAAACCCCGGACCCGACGCATCTTCCGATGTTCTACCAGGTGGAAGGGCTGGTGGTGGATAAAGGAATCACCTTCGCCCATCTCAAAGGAACTCTGGAGCACTTTCTCAAGACTCTGTTTTATGAGAAATTAAAGATCAGGTTTCGCCCCAGCTTTTTCCCTTTCACCGAGCCCTCCGCAGAAGTGGATATCGAGTGTCTGGTTTGCCGCGGAGAAGATGAGGGATGCCGGGTCTGTGATGGAACAGGATGGAAAGAGATTCTTGGGTCCGGGATGGTCGATCCCCAGGTGTTGAAGAACGTCAACATCGACCCCGAGAATTACTCTGGTTTCGCCTTTGGAATGGGGATCGAACGAACAGCTATGTTCTCTTATCAGATCCCGGACATGAGATATTTTTTTGAGAATGATTTAAGGTTCATAAGGCAGTTCACGTCAAAATGAGAATAAGTCTGGATTGGCTCAGGGATTTTGTCGATGTGAACCTTCCTCTCGCCAAGCTCATCGACAAGCTGGATATGATCGGGCTTATGGTGGAAGAATGGGAGGAAGTAAACGCAGACGTTATCCTCGACATTGAAACCTATGCCAACCGTCCCGATACACTCGGGCATCTGGGTGTGGCACGGGAGGTCGCTGCGGCACTCGGGTTGAAGCTTAAAAAGCAGGATTGGCCTTTGATCGAGACTGAGGAAAAAACGTCTGAACTGTGCGATGTCCAGATCTGGAATCCGGACCTCTGTCCGCGTTACTCCGGATTGGTGGTGAAGGGAGTAAAGGTCGGTCCTTCACCCGAATGGCTGAGGAAGAGGATCGAATCCATGGATCTCAAACCCATCAACAACGTGGTGGATGTGACCAACTACGTTCTCTTCTCGACTTCTCATCCCATTCATGCCTTTGACCTGGCGAAGCTGGCCGGCAGAAAAATCATCATCCGCAGAGCCAAAGAAGGGGAGACCATAAGGACTCTGGAAGAAGAGGACGTCTCTCTTCTTCCCGATATGCTGGTGATCGCGGATGAAGACAGACCGGTAGCCATAGCCGGAGTCATCGGAGGACTCGAGTCCTCGGTGCAGGAGGAGACCCAGGACATCTTTATTGAAAGTGCTTGCTTCAACCCTATATCTGTCCGGAAAACGAGCAAAACGACAGGGATTTCCACAGATGCCTCTTACCGCTTTGAAAGAGGGGCGGATGTTTCCTTTCCGCCTCAAGCAGCTCTGATGGCAGCTTCCCTGATGACTCAATTCGGCGGAAAAGTCTCCCAAGGCATCACAGATGTCTATCCGAAGCCTCTTAAAGAGAGAACCGTCGTCCTGCGGAACCGACGCGTGTTCGACCTGATTGGCCTGGAGATAGATGAAAAATTCACAGAGAGAACTCTCTCCCGACTTGGATTTCAGGCTGAGCCGCAGCGAAAAGGCGTCTGGCAGGTCCAGGTTCCTCATTTCCGGGTGGATATTGAAAGAGAAGCTGACCTCATCGAGGAAATCGCCCGCTTTTACGGCTATGATAAGATTCCTGTCCACTTTCCCCCTCTGAGAGTTCCGGAGCCTCCTCTCGGCAAGAAGAGAGAAAAAATTGAAAGAACGCGTCAGCTTCTTCTCAATCACGGCTTTGATGAAGTGCTCAATTTCAGCTTTTCCTATCCTGAAAGAGAGGACCTCTTGCAGACGGGACAGTCGCCTGTCGAGATCAGGAATCCTTTTTCCTCGAAGGCTTCACTCCTGCGGACAACGATTCTGGGTGGATTGCTGGACAACATCGCCTGGAACAAGAACAGAGGAGCAGATGGAGTGCATCTCTTCGAGTTGGGGAACATCTATTTCAGGGAGAGGAAGAAAAGCCATGAACAGTTGACGCTGTCACTGGTGACTACGGGACTAGTCGGTGAGGCTCACTGGCACAGGAAGAGCGAAAAGACCGATTTTTTCCGCCTGAAAGGAGCCTTGGAAGCTCTGATGGCCTATTTGAAATATGAGCCTTTTTCCTTCAAAAAAGAGGACTGTGTTTTTTTCGAGAAGGGGAATTCACTGGCTCTGGTGTTTAAGGAAGAATCGATCGGATATTTCGGTTTACTCAAAAAAAGTCTTCTCGATGCGTTCTCTCTCGACGAGCCCGTCTGGGCAGCAGAATTGAACCTTGAAACATTGTTCGGGAAGCCTCCTCATGCCTTTCAGTATGTGCCGGTCACAAAGTTTCCGACCGTCACGCGAGATGTCTCATTCATCGCTGACCAGAATATTTCCTTCCAGAGTATCAGAGAAGTTGTGGAAAAACTATCTCTTCCCTATTTGGCGAGCTTCGACCTGTATGACCGTTTCTCAGGATCCACGATTCCAAGAGGGAAAGTCAGCCTATCCCTTCGGTTTGTGTTCAGCCATCCGGAAAAGACACTCAAGGCCGAGGAGGTCGACAAGCTTCAACAGAAGATTATCAAGGCTTTAGGAACAAGCTTCAATTTTCAGCTAAGGGAAGGAGGGAAAATTGACAAGTGAATTAGAAAGAATTAAAATACTCGAGGGAAAAGTCTCCCAGGTTGTTGAATACATCAATAAGCTTCTCAGTGAGAATGCCAGGCTGAAGCAACAGCTCAAAGACCTGAAGACAGAAAAAAAGGATTTTGATGACCAGGCAAAGAAGTTAGAGAAGCTTGACGAGGAACTGAAACAGTTCACGGGTGAAAGGAAGCTCTTAAAAGAGAAAATAGAGGCAATAATTGGTCAAATAGACCAAGTCGGAATATGACTGACAGAATAATTGAAATCGAGATTTACGGACATAAACATAAGATAAGAGTCAAAGGAGAAGAGGATGAGAAATATATTGGCCGGTTGACTTCATACGTTGATCAGAGAATGCGTGAAGTTGCTGTCAAAGCGAAATCGGCTGACACACTGAAAATTGCGGTTTTGGCCGCTTTAAATATCGCCGATGATTTTTTTGGCTGTCGGAAGAAGTTGGATCAACTGATTGATGCGATCGGTCATATGGAGAGTGAAATAGAAAGTTTGGAGGATTGCCTTTCTAAAGATGAGGATACATTTGAAAATATTGAAGACACCACTTGAAAAAACAAGGACAAAAGTTTCAAAGCTCATAGATGAGTTGAGGGGGGAACTTGTCTTGCAAGGGGAGAAACTCTGGAGTGTTGTATCCCAGAAAATTCTTCTCTTGGTTGATGAGGAGAAGTGTTTATATGTGGGTTGTGACTCATCAATCCCTCTTTATTTGCGTGATGCCGGACGTGTAATCCTCTTTTAATCCTCCAGTCTTTCATCTCCTTTGATTCACCGAATAGGAGGTGATCAAAGTGAATTCAGCGCTGCTGATTCTTTTTTGTGTATTAATCTTTATTGCTGGTTCCATACTATTTATCCTGATTAAAAAAGCTTCAGGGGCTCGTGCGATTTTCCGGTCCACACAAGAAGCCAAGAATATTTTAGAAAAAGCCAAAGAAGATGCCGAAAAGACAAGACGAGAGGCAACCATAGAGCTCAAAGAAAAAGAAATCAACCTCAAGGCCGAATTTGAGCGTCAGACTCGAGACAAAAACAGGAAGTTGAACGATATGGAAAGACGATTGATGAGAAAAGAAGAGAATCTCGAGCGTAAATCGCAGAATGTGGAAAGAAAAGAGAGGGAATTTTCCAATAAGGAGCAGAGGCTCTTTGCTAAAGAAAGAGAAATTGGGGAGAAGGAAAAGAAGTTCGAGGATTTGACCCAGCAGGCCTTGGAGGAACTGGAACGAATTGGCGGGATGACTCAGGAGACAGCCAAAAGCATGCTCGTCAAGAAGATAGAAGATGAAGCCAAGCTGGAAGCCGTCCAGGTTGTGAGGAAAATAGAGGAAGAGACCCGGGAGAAGAGCCAGGGAGTCGCCCGTGAGATCATCAGCCAGGCCATCCAACGCTCATCGGCCGAACATGTCGTGGAAACGACGGTATCTGTAGTCGACCTGCCTTCCGAAGACATGAAGGGACGGATTATCGGAAGAGAGGGACGGAACATCCGTGCCCTTGAGATGGCCACTTCAGTCGATATTATCGTTGATGACACTCCTGAGGCCGTCATCCTTTCCAGCTTTGACCCGCTTAGGCGAGAACTGGCCCGCATGGCCATCGAGAAGCTTGTCGTGGATGGAAGAATTCACCCGGCCCGTATCGAAGAAGTCGTGGAGCAGGTGAAAACCGAGTTGGAGGAAAATATCAAGCAGGAAGGAGAATCCGTCATCCTGGAGCTCAGAATCCAGAATATCCATCCGGAGCTTGTCAAACTCCTCGGAAAATTGAAATACCGGACGAGCTACGGGCAGAACGCCCTCCAGCATTCGAAAGAGGTCGCTTATTTAGCGATATTGATGGCTAAGGAACTTGGAGTGAATTCCGATATCGCCTTGAGAGCCGGACTCCTTCATGACATCGGGAAGGCCGTGGATAAGGATGTCGAAGGAACCCATACAGAGCTGAGCGTGGAATTGGCTAAAAAATACGGAGAATCCGAGGATGTCATCCAGGCCATAGCGTCCCACCACCGGGATGTCGATTTTCCCTCGATTGAAGCTGTGCTTGTCCAATCAGCGGATACACTTTCAGCCGCCCGGCCAGGTGCGCGCCGAGAGCTTCTGGAAACCTACATCAAGAGGCTGGAAAAACTGGAAGAGATCGCCAATTCTTATGATGGTGTTTCCAAATCCTTTGCCTTGCAGGCCGGCCGGGAGATCAGGATAATCGTCGAGAGCCAGAAAGTCTCTGATGAACAGGCGGCGGTGGTGGCCAAAGAGATTGCTCAAAAGATCAAGGACGAGCTGGAATACCCGGGCCAGATCAAAGTGACGGTTATTCGCGAAATGAGAGCTGTGGAGTATGCCAGGTAAAGTCAGTTTTCTGTTTTTAGGGGATATTATCGGGCGCCCGGGACGCAGGGTGTTAAAAAAACACTTGCCGTCTCTTCTGAATAAATATTCTCCATCCCTTGTCATCGGTAACGGTGAAAACGCCGCGGGGGGAATCGGGATTACAGAGAAAGTAGGCAAGGAGCTGTTCACTCAGGTCGATGTGTTGACCTCTGGAAACCATATCTGGGATAAGAGAGAGGCGCTCGAGTACCTGAAGCGTGAGCCCCGGTTGCTCCGGCCCGCCAACTATCCGCCGGATAATCCAGGCAAAGGGACGTTTATCTTCAAGGAGGACGGCGGGATAAAGATGGCCATCCTCAACCTGCAGGGGAGAGTCTTTATGGAGCCAGTGGACTGCCCGTTCAGAAAGGCTGATGAAGAAATTGAGGTTCTAAAGGCCGTGACTCCGGTGATTATCGTCGATTTTCATGCGGAGGCCACCTCAGAGAAACAGGCGATGGGCTGGCATCTGGACGGAAAAGTATCAGCTGTTGTCGGGACGCATACGCATGTCGTCACGGCAGACGAGAGAATTCTTCCCGGGGGAACAGCTTTCATCACCGATGTGGGAATGGTTGGAGGGTACAACTCAATCATCGGCATCCGCAAGGACCAGGCTTTGAAGAGATTCCTGACGGCGCGTCCACAACGTTTTGAGCCGGCAAAGGAAGGGGCTTTATTGTCTGCTCTGTTTGTCGAGATAAACTCCAAAACAGGGAAAGCTCTTTCCATCAAAAAAGAGATCATCACAGAGGAAAAAAGTGGCGATTGAAAGCCTTGTCAAACCGGACAAGATCTACACCATCTCCGAAGTTACGCGGATGGTGAAGATGGAGCTGGAAAGCGCTTTTCCCCTGCTGTGGGTCGAAGGCGAGATATCCAATTTCCACCGTCATCATTCGGGTCATCTCTACTTTACACTGAAAGATGAAACGAGCCAGCTCCGCACAGTCATGTTCCGGGGAGAAGCCAGGAAGGTTCCGTTCGAATTGAAGGACGGTCTTCAGGTTGTGGCGAAGGGCCGGATAAATGTGTATGAGCCCCGAGGAGAATACCAGCTGATCGTCGAGCTTCTGGAGCCAAAAGGAAAAGGAGCTCTGCAGCTCGCGTTTGAACAGCTCAAAGAGAAGCTGAAGAAGGAAGGCCTTTTCGACCCGGCTCTGAAGAAAAAACTGCCTGTACTCCCTAAAAAAGTCGGGGTGGTCACATCGCCTCGAGGGGCAGCCATTGTCGATATCATTCGGACCTTAGAGAGACGATTCGCCAGACTGCATATCCTTCTCTATCCGGTCAAAGTCCAGGGAGAGGGGGCGGCTGAGGAGATCGTTGAAGGTATCGATTATCTGGGGAGTCTTCCCGATATAGATGTCATCATCGTCGGCCGGGGTGGCGGCTCGATAGAGGACCTGTGGGCCTTCAATGAAGAAAAGGTCGCGCGGGCTATTTATCGCTGCACCGTTCCTGTCATTTCGGCTGTGGGTCATGAGATAGATTATACAATTGCCGACTTTGTGGCCGATATCCGGGCCTCGACTCCATCTGTTGCCGCGGAGATGGTGATCGAGGAGGAGGAATCGCTCAGAGAGCGGATCGAGAACTTAGAGAAAAGTCTCGTCCACAACCAGAGATTCGTCCTCCAGGAATGGAAGCATGAGGTTCTCAGCCTGGCTCAGCACAGAGCCTTCCAGAATATGAGGATCAACCTTCTCAATCTCGAGCAGAAGGTCGATGACCTGGAAATGAAAGCCTGGAATGCCATTAAGAATATGCAGCAAAAAATCTCTGAAGATAAATCAAGGGCGGAGCTCATGGAGGAGAAGATCCGGAATGCATTGAGAGGAATGCTCCAGCATTTTCAGGCCCGATGGGAGACTCTGTCTGCTCAGTTGCATAACCTGAGCCCCCTGAATATACTAAAAAAAGGATATGCTCTCTGCTGGAAAGATGGCGGTCAGTACCTGGTGCGCCGGATTGATGAAGTCGAGAAAGAAAAAGAGATGACAGTCTCCTTCTTTAAGGGGGAATTTACATGTCTGGTTAAAGATGTCGATAAAGCCAAGCGTGTTGAATCCCGGGCCAACCAAGACGACAAGAAGTAAAATTGAGAAGTAAAATTGGGGACAATCCCCAACTATTTAAGAAGATACAATGATAACACCAAGCTTTGCAAAAAAGGGGGACAGTCCCCTTTTTGAAATTGCGAGGAACATGAATTGGTGAGAGAAGAGCCTGTTATTGTCATTGCGAGGAGCGCAGCGACGTGGCAATCTCTTTGGAAAGATTGTCATTGCGAGCAAAGCGTGGCAATCCCATAAATAAAATTATTATTACGAGGAAAAAATGACAACACCAAGCTTTGAGAAAGCTTTGGAAGATTTGGAGAAGATTGTCGAAAAATTAGAGAAAGGCGGGCTGTCTTTGAGCGAGTCGCTATCCCAGTTCGAGAAAGGAGTCAAACTGGCGCGTTTTTTGAGGGAAGAGCTGGAAAAGGCCGAAAAGAAGGTCAGTGTGCTCCTCAAGGATGAAAAAGGAAACATCAAAGAAGAGAGTTTCGACCTTGCGGAGCAAGATGCCCCTGCCAGAGAGGAAGAAGCAGCGCCCAGCAAGGGAAAAGACGTGTCCTCAGAGGAGGAATCCCCCGATGACGAGAAAGATGACGAACTTCCATTCTAAAAAAGGAAACAGGGCCATTTGTTATTGGAATAATATGTAAGCCATGAGTGTAGAAGAAAGACTGAGGCAGAAAAAGGAGGCCGTAGAACGTGAACTGGAGCGCATTCTGTCTCAGGAAGATTCCCTGCTTTTCAGGGCCATGAGGTATGCTGTTCTCTCTGGCGGGAAAAGATACAGGCCTCTGCTGGCCCTTTCCTCAGGAGAGTGCTTCGGGGCCTCTCAAGAAATGGTCTTGCCCTTTGCCTGCGGACTGGAATTGATTCATAATTATTCACTCGTCCATGACGACCTGCCTTCAATGGACAACGATGATTCCCGACGTGGTCAGCCGTCCTGCCATAAAGCCTTCGGTGAGGACATTGCACTCCTGACCGGAGACAGCCTTTTGACCTTGGCTTTTGAAGTCATGTCGCAAGCCTCTCTGGACGGGGACCCCCTGGAGAGAAAAGGATGGGTGATAAAGGAAATCAGCCATTTCGCCGGCGTCAAAGGCATGATCGGCGGGCAGATGATGGATGTCACTCTTTCCCCGGAAGAGCTGACAGAGGAGGTCTTCCATGACCTCATTCTCAAGAAAACAGGCGCGCTCATCACGGTTTCGGTGAAGACAGGAGCCATCCTCGGTGGAGCCGGAAATTCAGAACTTGAGGCGATTGTTCAGTACGGGCGCAACATCGGCTTGGCTTTCCAGATCAGGGATGATATTCTTGACTCTGCGGATGAGGAAGAAAAAAGAGATGTTTCCCGGCCAAATTATGCCTCGCTGTTCGGACTGGAAACCGCAAAAAACAGGTTAAATAATTTTATAGATAGCGCGCTGAGCACATTGGAGAAAGCCTCATTGGTATCAGAGGAACTCCGCTACTTAGCTTCGCTACTCCTCAACCTCGAACACAGGAAGGGACAATGAATCAGATTCTTGATCGGATTAAAAATCCCAAAGACTTAAAACAACTCCGGATAAAAGACCTCTCCAAACTTGCCAAAGAGATGAGGGCCTTGATCATCAATACTGTCTCTCAAACAGGAGGCCACCTTTCATCCAACCTGGGCGTGGTCGAGCTGACTCTTGCGCTCCATTACGCTTTTGATGCCCCAAAAGATAAGATCATCTGGGATGTTGGCCATCAGTGCTATCCCCATAAGATTTTAACCGGGCGAAGAGATATATTCTCGAACCTCCGCCAGTACAACGGAATGAGCGGCTTCCCCTGCCGGGGAGAGAGTGAATACGATGTCTTTGATACAGGGCATGCCTCTACAGCACTATCTGCCGCTCTTGGCATGTCCATTGCCCGTGATAAGAAGAAAGAGGATTCTCATGTGGTGGCTGTGGTCGGAGACGGGAGTTTGACCGGTGGCATCGCCTGGGAAGCGCTCAATCAGATCGGACACCTAAAGAAAAAATTGATCGTTGTCCTCAATTATAATGAAATGTCCATTTCTCAAAATGTTGGGGCGATGTCCAAATACCTATCTTATATTGTTTCCGAGCAGTACTATCTGAAGATAAAAGACCTGGTCAAATCCATCCTGAAAGTCATTCCTGCGGTGGGAAAGCCCATGATCAAGGTGGGCGGCGCAGTGGAAGATGCGATCAAAAAAACATTTTTTCCTGGACTCGTGTTTGAAGAGCTCGGGGTGAAGTACATCGGACCTGTTTCAGGACACAATATCGGATCATTGATCGAGGTTTTCAAAAAAGCCAAGGCCTACAACGGCCCTGTGCTCATTCATTGTGTCACCCAAAAGGGCAAAGGATACGCGCCGGCCAAGAAAAACCCGGAGAAGTTTCACAGTGCCAGTCCCTTTAATGTAGAGACCGGAGAGGTTTTAAACAAAAATAAACGCCCGACCTTCTCTTCTGTTTTCGGACATGCGGTTATGAAATTAGGGGAAGAAGATGAGAAAGTTGTGGCCATCACAGCCGCCATGCCTGACGGGACGGGCTTGAGATCTTTTTGTCAGAAATTCCCGGACCGGTTTTTCGATGTAGGGATTGCAGAGCAGCACGCCGTGGAATTCGCCGCCGGTTTGGGTGTGAGCGGATTTAAACCGGTGGTCGCCATCTATTCCACCTTTCTTCAGAGAGCCTACGACCAGCTTTACCATGATGTCTGTTTGATGGATATTCCTGTGGTTTTTGCCCTGGACAGGGCGGGGATCGTTCCGGATGACGGACCCACTCATCAGGGGATCAACGACATCATCTATCTCAGACACCTGCCCCATATGATTGTCATGGCGCCTAAGGATGAGAATGAGCTGCAGCACATGGTCAAATCCGCACTTGCCTATCATCATCCGGCGGCTGTCCGTTTTCCGAAAGGAAAGGGAGTGGGTGTATCTCTGGATGAGAAATTCAAGGAGATCCCTATCGGCAAGAGTGAGCTTCTCAAAGAAGGAGAAGATTTGCTGCTTGCCTATGGCAGCATGGTCTATCCGGCGCTGAAAGCCGCGAAAAAACTGGAAAAGGAAGGAATAAGCCTAGCGGTAGTGAACGCCAGATTCGCCAAGCCGTTGGATGAAGAGATAATCCTCCGCTATGCCAGGAAGGGAAGAGCGATCATTACTGTTGAGGAGGGGGTAACAGCCGGTGGATTCGGAAGCGCTGTGCGGGAGCTTCTGGACAGGAAGAAAAAATTCAACGTCCGGTTTAAAAGCATCGGCATTCCTCTGGAAATCTATCCATTAGGAAAGACTGAACACATAAAAAAGAAATATCAGCTGGATGAAAAAGGCCTCTTCCAGCAGATAAAAGAATTCTATGGGGTCGCGTCTTAACATTTAACATTCATTAAAATTGAATGATATAAAAGTGCCAGGTCTTTACATTTGATATCTCTTGATTGAATATTAATTGAAGGCACTTTTTTTATGGATGAGGGAGCGTCGAAGAATCAACATAGAAAAAAGGGGCCTGTCCCCTTTTTGTCATTGCGAGCGAAGCGTGGCAATCTCATAAACAAAAAAGGTAAAACACTCTTATAGTGCAAGGCTTTTTCTGGTGAAAAAAGAGCGAGCGGATAAGGTTCTCGCCAGCCGGGGACTGGCAGAGAGCCGACAAAAGGCTCAGGCGCTGATCATGGCGGGATTGGTCTTTTCCGGAGGTGAAAGAATCGAGAAGCCGGGCCAAATGATCGCTGCAGACCAGGAGCTTTCCCTGAAGGAACAAATTCCCTATGTGGGCCGAGGAGGCCTGAAGCTCGAGGAAGCCCTGGAGGCATTTAAGATTTCCGTCGTGGATAAAGTGGCGGCTGATCTCGGCGCATCTACAGGAGGCTTTACTGATTGCCTCCTCCAGAAAGGGGCGAAGGTGGTCTATGCTGTAGATGTGGATACCAGCCAGATAGACTGGCGGCTGAGAGAGGATTCAAGAGTGGTTTGTATCGAAAAGAATGCCCGATATTTGAAAAAGGGTGATTTTGCCCACACACCCGATATTGTCACTGCAGACCTGTCCTTCATATCTGTACTCAAAGTCCTCCCGGCCGTAAAAGAATTCCTAACGGATGGCCTGCTTCTCTCTCTTATCAAGCCTCAGTTCGAGGCAGGGAAAGGCCAGGTAGGGAAGAAAGGAATTGTCCGGGATCCGGCCATCCATGAAGAAGTGCTGTCACGGACCACCGAGGAAGCACTCAAACTGGGATTTGTGACTAGAGGTTTGATCAAATCGTCCGTACGGGGCCAGAAAGGGAACCGTGAGTTTTTTGTCTATTGGTCGTTGAGCGGAAAGCCTTTAATCCCGGACAAGGTTCAAAGATTAATCAAGGAGGCGGTGTGGAATGAAAAAAATTGAACGCGTTGGATTTGTCATTAAGCCGCATGCTCCTGACGTGGGAAAGATACTGACCAAGCTTATCCAGTACATAGAGAAGAAAAAGATGAGGTGCTTTTTAGAAGACGAGGCGGCCCATAAGCTCAAAAAGGGCAAGGGCATACCTCGAGAAGAGCTCCCCTCAAAAGTGGATTTAATAGTTGTTTTAGGCGGGGATGGCACCCTGCTCTCTATCGCGCATCTGGCAGCTCAGAAAGAGATTCCTGTTATGGGAGTGAACCTGGGAAGCCTTGGCTTTTTAACAGAGGTGCCACTCGATGAGATGTACATTACCCTCGATGCTTTCTTAAGCGGTGATGAGAAGGTCATCAGCTCCAGACGGATGATTGAGGCCAAACACAATGAAAAAACCTACTACTGCTTGAATGATGTCGTCATCACTAAAGGGGCATTGGCCCGGATGATTCAGTGCTTGATCTGGATAGACGAGAAAGAAATCGCTACTCTCAGGTCTGACGGTCTCATCATAGCCACACCTACTGGCTCGACAGCCTATTCGCTGGCTGCGGGCGGTCCTATCATCCAGCCTTATATCCCGGCCATCATTCTTGCGCCTATCTGCCCTCATACACTTTCGTTCAGACCTATGGTCGTCTCTTCTGATTCGAGGATAAAAGTTCAGCTTCTCACTTCAGGAGAAGAGGTTTTCCTCACCCTTGACGGCCAGCGCGGGGCATTGATGGTGCAGAATGATGTGGTCGAGATCAAGAACTGCGATTTCGAACTCCATCTCATCTCTTCTCCCAAAAGGAACTACTTTGACCTTGTCCAGGAAAAACTGGGCTGGGCCGAATAAAACAGGGGACAGGCCCTTTTTTTCCAAATTACTGAAGTTGCTGAGGTCTGACTCCAGCGACTGACCCCAATACCAATCATCTCAATTTGACAATTTTTCACACTCGAATTAATATTAATTTCTCCTATGAACCAGAAGCTTCGAGTGACTTACGTCTCAGCCGAGATCTACCCGTTTGCCAAATCAGGAGAGTCCGCAGACGTTGCTTCATCCCTCCCCAAGTACCTCTCCCATCTGGGTATGCAGGTCACCATCTTCATGCCTAAGTACAGAAGGCCAGAGCTTGAATCTCTCCCCATGGAGCAGGTCATGGGAGAACTTTTGGTCCCTGTCGGAGAAGAAAAGATAAAAGCGACTATCTACAAGAGTGAACTGGGAAAATGCGATATTTATTTCATCGATAATCCCAAATATTTCTGGCGAGATAATGTCTACGGAACAGGCCGAGAAGAATACCTGGATAATGATGAAAGATTTACTTTTTTCAATCGTGCCGTGCTCGAATTTCTGCTCAAGACAAAAATGCCGGTTGACGTCATCCACTGCAACAGTTGGCCCACGGCTCTCATCCCGGTCTTCCTGAAGACTCACTACTCCCATAAAAGTCTGTTCAAAAACACAGCGACGGTGTTTACGCTTCATAATGTGGCCTACCAGGGAGCCTTTCCTCCGGAAAGCTTGACGTTGACAGGCTTAAACTGGAATTACTTCAATCCAAAACAACTGGCCTTTAACGGGAAATTTAATTTTCTGAAAGCCGGAGTGATGTTCTCGGATGCGCTCAATACTGTCAGCTCCGCATACAAAAAGGAGATCCAGACAGAGAAACACGGTTGGGGATTAGAGGGGATTCTGAAGAACCGCAAAGACGCTTTCTACAGCATCCGTAATGGTGTGGATTATGAAATCTGGAACCCGGAAACAGATCCTCATATTGCTGCCAATTATTCCGTGTCTGACCTCAAAGGCAAGAAAAAATGCAAACTTGACCTGATCAAAGAGTTTGGGCTTTCCATCTCCTCCAAAACTCCCTTGATCGGCCTTGTCTCCTATCTGAGCATGCAGAAGGGTTTGGATCTACTCATAGAGGGCATGGATGAACTGATGAAGATGAAAGTGGGGCTGGTTGTCCTGGGGAGAGGTGAGGAAAAGTACGAACATCAACTCAATGAGATCCAGAAGAAATATCCCGGGAAAATGGCAGTCAAGTTTGATCTGGGCCCGGTTTTATCCCATAAAATAGCTGCCGGAGTGGACATCTCTCTCATCCCTTCTCTGTATGAACCGTGCGGCCTGAACCAGTTATACAGCTTTAAATACGGGACTGTCCCTGTGGTGAGAGCAACCGGCGGCCTGGGGGAGACCGTGAAACCCTTCAGCCGCAAGACTCTGAAAGGAAACGGTTTTGTCTTTAGAGAGTATTCCGCCTTGGCACTGCTCGAGACCCTGAAGAAAGCATTAAGCTTTTATGAGGAGCCCGCGCTCTGGCAGAAGATCATGGAGGCGGGCTTCAGGGAAAATTTCTCATGGGACCAAGCAGCGAAAAAATATGCAAAGCTCTATCACAGCGCTTTGGAAATAAAAAGAGGAGGTTAAGTTGGCAGAAGAAATCGCGAATATCTCAGATGACAGCTTTGAAGAGGAAGTGCTCAAGAGCGAACTTCCCGTGCTCGTGGACTTTTGGGCGGTCTGGTGTGCGCCATGTCATATGATTGCGCCCTCTGTGGAAAACCTGGCGCAATCCTACAAAGATAAGATGAAGGTCGTTAAAATCAATGTCGATGAGAATCCGAAAACTCCGGCGAACTACGGAATACTGAGCATCCCCACGCTCCTTCTTTTCAAAGGAGGAGAATTGAAGGAGACAATCGTTGGCGCTCTCCCGCAGAATAAGATCGAGGATGCCATAACCAAACATCTCTAATGGAACCATATGATGTTGTCATAATAGGGGCTGGCCCGGCAGGTCTGGCTGCGGCAGTCTACACCGGCCGCTCCAGACTCAACACCCTTGTACTCGAAAAGGGCATGCCTGGCGGACAGATCCTCATGACTGATTGGGTCGAGAACTATCCCGGTTTTCCAGAGGGAGTTGTGCCTTTTGAGTTGATGGACAAATTCCGCAAACAAGCCGAGAAGTTCGGAGCGAGGATTGAGACAGATGAGATTAAGGAGCTAAAAAAAGAGGGCGACCTCTGGCATGTCGTGGGGAATAAAAGTGAATATCCGGCGCGAGCAGTCATTGTCGCCACGGGTTCTAACTACCGCCGCTTGGGGCTTCGTGGCGAGGCGAAGCTAATTGGCAAGGGCGTATCTTATTGCGCCACCTGTGATGGCGCGTTCTTCAAGGATAAGAATATCGCGGTTGTCGGCGGAGGAGACAATGCTCTCACTGAAGCCCTCTTCCTGACGAAGTTCTGCCAATCGCTGAAACTCATCCACCGCAGGGATCAATTCCGCGCTGTCAAAATCCTGCAGGAAAGAGTGCTAGCTAACGAGAAGATTGAAGTCCTCTGGGATTCTGTGGTCGAGGAGGTTATTGGCGAGGAGAGGATCGAATCAATAACCGTTAAGAATATCAAGGACAACACGACTTCCACGGTGAAAGTTGACGGCCTCTTTGTTTCTATCGGCATGGACCCCAATACCGAGTTCGTCAAAGGACTCCTGGAATTGAATGAATGGGGGGAGATCAAAGTCAAAAAGAACATGCAGACTTCTCAGCCTGGAATTTTCGCGGCGGGTGACGCGACTGACGCCTGCCCGGAACAGATGGCCACCGCCGTGGGAACAGCCGTATCTGCTGCCCTGGCCGTGGATGAATACCTGAGCGACTATCCCGACTGGAAACACGTCTCTAAATAAATAAGGGGACATAAATAATTGGGGACAGGCCCCAATTACACTTTTTTTGATAACAGGCTATAAATCAAGTAATTTCCTCACAGATGGGAACAATTTAATATCTGTATGGGGAAGAAAGAGGGCTCCGGTGAACTCGTTCATGTAGCCCGGTTCTGTGTTCAATTCGATGTATGTCATCTTTTCTGCAGTATCATTGACCACATCCTTGTTTTTATTGGCGAGAAGAATCAAGTAGGCCCCAAGAAGAGAGCTGTTTCCTATGTAGTGGAATCTTTCTCTATCCAGGTCAGGTAGCAGCCCGATTCGCATGGCATTGTCGATGTTCAGGTGCTGGCCGAATCCCCCGGCTATATAAATAGAGTCGATTTTATCAAAGCTTAAGCCGACGTTCTTTAACAAAACCATGCAGGCCGAATACACGGCTCCTTTGGTCCGGATAAGATTTTTTATATCATTTTCCGTGATTACAAGGTCTTTTCCCCAAAAGCTGTTTTTGCTTCCTTCGATGAGAAAGCCTTTCCCTGCTTCACTCTCAACAATCTTCTCACCTGCTCTTTTCATCTTGAATTTTCCATGACGGTCAATATAACCATTGATAAACAACTCAGCCAGAAGGTCGACCAGACCTGAACCACACACACCCTGGGGTTTAGTCCCGTTGATGACTTTATACTTGAGTTCGCCGTGCTTCCCCATTTCTAGGGCTTCGATCGCTCCTTCTGAAGCAGGCATCCCGCACTTTATTCCGCTCCCTTCAAAAGCCGGGCCAGCCGAGCAGGCGCAGGTCACGAGCCAGTCCTTGTTGCCAATCACCAATTCTCCATTCGTGCCGGCATCTATGAATAAGGAAATTTTTTTTGAGTCCTTGATCATGGGAGTCACCAGCAGACCGGCTGTGATATCCCCGCCCACATAGCTCCCGACGGCCGGGGAACAGAGAATCCTGCCTTCTGGATTTATTTTCAAGCCCAGGTCTCGGCTTAATATTGTGGAGACTTGATTGAACGTGGGGACATAGGGTTCGAGTCGGATATACTGGGGGTCGAGGTTCAAAAAGAGATGGAGCATGGTCGTGTTTCCGGCAAAAGAACCGAAGTAAATGTCTTCAAGAGAAACTCGCGCCGGCTTTGTCGCTTTCTCGATGAGTTTATTGACGGTCAAGAGTATTAGCTCGTGGAGTTTTTCGAGCCGCTCAGGCTTTTTGGCGTAGTTTATCCGGGAAATGATATCTTCGCCGCATGTTATCTGCTGGTTCAAACTGGAAGCGGTGGCTTCAATTTTTCCGTTCAGGAGATTGACCAAATGGAGAGCCACGGTTGTCGTCCCGATATCACAGGCGATGCCATAAATTTTCTTTTTTGCTGACTGCGGGAAGACATCAATAATTGTTGCATATCTATCCTTGAAGAAAAGAATAGTGCTTATTTTCCCTTTATCTTCTCTGACTGCATGAGACAGCTTCTTTAAAACGGAATATTCACAGCTCAACTTCTTTATGGCAAGCTTCTTGTGAAGCTGTTGCTCGACCCTCTTTAAATCACTGGAGTTGTCTTCCAGCGTGGGAGAAGGCAGATGCAGGTCGATTTTTTTGACAGCCGGATTCAGTTCATGAACGCCGGAAATTTCTTCTTTCTTTTCAATGAAAAATTTCGAATCAACGATACTCTTCATAGAGATTTCACGGAATTGCGGAAGTTGCACAGCGATATTATCTGTCACTTCTGTCTGGCAGGCCAAGGCGTATCCCTGGGAAGCGAGCTGATCGGATAAGGCGGCTGAGGGCTTGGTTTTGGCCTTCCCCCTTAATACCTGAACCACACAGTCACCGCACGTCCCTTTTCCGCCGCAAGTGGCTTTCAGCGGCAAATCCGCTTTTTTGACGGCATCGAGAAGGCTTGTGCCTGACGGGACATCAGCGCAAACATCAAAGGGCGAGAATTTCACCTTCAATTCTTTTTTCTTTCTCTGAGGTATTTTCTCCGGCATTTTATTGGCTTTCTGTGTGAGCCCTCTATTTTATAACATCTGGAAGAAGAAATGTAATGATTCCTGTGCTGACGTGAGGAGAAAAGATTATCCTTCGTCCTGTTTGGAACAAGCTTAAGATATCTTAGAGAATATTGTCATTACGAGTGAAACGTGCCAATCTCATACTGGCCTGTCCCTCATCAAAGCACCTCTTGTAGAGTTAGATTTTGCAGTTGACATTTTTGAATTTAAGGAATATATTCCTAATTAGTTAAACTATTTAGGAGGAAATTCCTAAAATGCAAAAAGTCAGGCGGATGCTGAATATTGAAATCCCTCAAAGACAATCTGCATTTCTATGGGGACCGAGAAAGACGGGCAAGTCAACTTATCTGAAAGAAATGTTTCCCCAAAGTTTACTATATGATTTTCTCAAAACGGACTTGGCTCTGGAATTCACTAAAAGACCCTCGTTGTTACGGGAACAGGTACTGGCGAAAGATATGTCCTTTCTTGAACATCCTATCATCTTGGATGAAGTCCAGAAAGTTCCCCAAATACTGAATGAAGTTCACTGGCTGATCGAAAATAAAGGACTGAGTTTCATTCTTTGTGGTTCAAGTGCGAGAAAATTGAAAAGGGGGAAAGCAAACCTGCTCGGAGGACGGGCATGGCGATATGAGATGTTTCCGCTGGTGTCGGCTGAGCTAGGAGATATAAATCTTTTAAGAGTCTTGAATCACGGCATGATCCCTGACCATTATTTGCGGGATAATTATCAGAAGTCCTTGAGTGGCTATGTCCGGGATTACTTGAAGGAAGAGGTCTTCGCAGAGGGACTGACACGCAATATACCCGCATTTGCGAGGTTTTTCGATGCAGTCGGGTATACGCATGGAGAATTGACAAATTATTCGAATATTGCACGTGACTGTGGAGTCGATGCCAAAACAGTAAAAGAATATTACCAGATACTGATTGATACTCTGCTTGGTCGAATGGTAGAACCTTTCAAAAGGAGGCAGTCTCGCCAAGTCATAACCAGAGCACCGAAGTTCTATCTGTTTGATGTGGGCGTGGCGGGAGCCATGACAAAGCGATCCATATCAGAAGAGAGAGGCGAATTGTTCGGACGGGCATTTGAGCATTTCATATTTACGGAAATAGTTGCCCACTCCTCTTACAGTGAATTGGACTATGGAATTAATTACTGGAGAACAAGAGCAGGCTATGAAGTTGATTTCATTCTGGGTGAAGGAGAGGTGGCTATCGAGGTCAAAGGACAAAGCTCTGTTGATAATAGAGATCTACGACCTCTCAAAGCGTTTATAGAGGAATTCACCACGAAAAATGCCTTAGTTGTATGCAATGAAAAAGAGGAGCGTGTTGTCTCCAAGATCAGAGTCATGCCGTGGCGAACGTTTCTTGAAGAGCTTTGGGGAGGCAGGATCATCAGTTGAGATTTTGAAGTATTTTATTAACTGAAATATATTTGTTGCAGGTTGATGAGATGAATCACCAATATGGAAGCGGAAAGTTCATAAATTATGAACGATTTGTTTATTAAATATGAACAGTGTTGAGGTGCGATCCCTTTATGGTTGCACTTTTATGGTAATGTTAAATGTTAAGATACGATCCCTAAGTCACTTAATATAGACACATTAAATAATATGTCATTACGAGCGAAGCGTGGTAATCTCGTAAGATGAAATGGAATCAATAAGGGAATAAAGAGATCCCTTTTTACCTGATTGCCACGACGCTTCGTTCCTCGCAATAACAATGGTAAGACATTTATTGCGTTTACAATAATTGGGGACTGTCCCCAATTAATGATAATGTTGGATGTTGAGATGCGACCCCTTTGATTTACATCTAAATACTGAAGTTTTTAAGATCTGATCCCATTCATTTAAGTCAGTTTGACGCTTTTGACGAAGGAAGGAATGTCTGAGGCTTCCTGGGGGCCGACGATAACCTCCCACCCGGGAAGACTTTCCTCCAGGTCCCCGCTGATCTGAGCGACAAATCCGGGAATCACAATCTTCCGCGTTTTCACCTGCTCTTCCAGTTTGATGTCTTTAATGAATTTGGCGACTGTCTCTCCCACGAACTTTCCTGCAGCCCAGGCTGTAAGCACGGACTGGCCTTCAGCGTCGGCTACGACCAGATGCGCCGAAATCCCCGAGTTCTCAATCTCTCCGGATACAATGAAATAAGTCAGAGAAAAGTTTGTCGTGACAAAGACGGGCGATTCCGGGCCAGGCTCACCGATGGGATAAACCTTGGGGTCGACCTGGATCGGCTTCTGGGGGTCGGTGTAGATATTCTGGCGAAGCGTGAACAGAGAGTAGAGCAGTGCCTTATCATACTCGGGTAGGACGATGATAGAACCATACTTGCAGATCTGCATAGTCGCTTTAGCCAGCAAATCCAGTTTGCTGTTGCTGCGGATGCAGGAAATGAGCGGATATCCGAACGGCTTGAAGTTTTTCTTCAGAGCACTTCGCCGGAGAATCGTGTTGAACTGCAGTTGCTGGCCGGCATTCTGGGATTCAAGGTTCAGAATCAGGTTATTCAGACCGGAATCTCTTGCTTTTTCAGCCTGACTGGCTAATTCCTTGAGGCTCTGAGCGGTCAGAATAAGACTGACATCAAAGGCTTTGGCCAGCTCGATATCGTCATCGGAGAGTTCTTTCTTTAAAAATACGCCAGGCCGGCCGTCTTTTAAAAACGCCAATCCCTCTCTCAAGGCCTCCTCATCCGGACACTCCAGTATGATTCCTTTGTTCGAGTTTTCCTTGACGAGCTGGATCGTCTTGAGAAAATCGCTCTTATTTCCCGAGTCATGCATGATAAAGAATAAATCTGTCCTAAGTTCTTCTCCCACCCGCTCAACAACATACTCTCCAACTTCTTTTATTTTCGACAACCTTTCTTTCTCTCCCTCAGAGGTGCGCAGCTCAACGGCAATCCCTGTCTGGTGGAAGAATGTCTTCTCATGGCGGAACAGTACCGTTTCATTGCCAACTTCCAGAGCGTTGGCTCCACCGACCTTCACCAGCCGGATCGGAGGCTCGCTGGCCGCACCCAGAGTCTCTTTTGCTTCCTCCGAGGCATGGGGGCACTCGCTCAATTCAGCCTTTTTCTGAGCCAGCTTCATGGCAAAGGCCATGCAGGTCGGAACTCCGCAGTCTCCGCAGTTGGTTTTGGGCAGGAGCTTGAATATGTCTAATCCGGATAAAACCATGGCTAATCTTTCTCCTTGGACGCGTACATTTCAGCGATTGTCTTTTTGATGACTTCGGCAGCCTGTGGATGATACACGATCAGTAATTCTGCGCCGGTGAGGAGCAAACTCATCGCGGTGGCGGTCTCCCAGTAAGCGGCCCTCGATTCCAGGCTTCCCCATTCCGGATAATCCTTTTCAGAGGCCCAGGTCTCCTTGATACGGAAACTCTCGTATCCCGGATTAATGAGCATCGGGAAGGCCAGCATCTTGTCCCCGGCCAGGCCGTCGTTGCGGATTCTCTCCATGATGGAGTACGTGTATTCGAGCCCGTAGCCCAGGGTGCTCGTCAGAGGGTCCATCACGATCTTCTCCGGGGGG
>Ga0180437_10002599_pt1 | contig 28395 bp, 30 predicted proteins | sample SS_ome_4_FD_132410 | JGI IMG/M metagenome (GOLD analysis project Ga0180437, IMG submission 132410) | Hypersaline lake sediment archaeal communities from the Salton Sea, California, USA - SS_3_D_1 metaG | ecosystem: Environmental > Aquatic > Non-marine Saline and Alkaline > Hypersaline >...
CCTCTCGGTCAGACGTAGTCACCTCTCGGTCAGACGTAGTCACCTCTCGGTCAGACGTAGTCACCTCTCGGTCAGACGTAGTCACCTCTCGGTCAGACGTAGTCACCTCTCGGTCAGACGTAGACGCAGTCACATTAATCTTAGGGTCAGTTGTTGAAATACATTTGTGTACCAATTGAACACCACTTGAAGTACTAACGAATTTATACTTTGCTCTAATGAACCTACTTATATCGTCATTACCTGTAATCGTAAAATTGTGAATATCTTCATTGAAATTCACAATAGAAGGATACACTGGATTGAATCCGTACTCAATGTACTTCATCAAATAACCCATACTCCTTTTGAATGCATTCACATCCGTCTCCCAGTTCTCATATACATAACAATCGTTCAAAAGTGCATGTTGTCCAACAATAAATATATCAGCTTTAGTAGAGTATGCACATTGTGTAATAGACAAAGAACTCTTGGACAGAATGTCTGTAATCTTATTCCCTAAGAACAACATTACGTTGACATCACCTGGAACATCTCGCAAAAAATAAGAAGATTGCATTGTATTAATCCAATTAGGTTTTGAACGTGTGTACTTTTGGTATCCAAAAGCTTTAAGACAACTACAAAAGGAAGTATAATCCTTCATAGAAGTGAATACAATGTCTAGAGACCTTGGTTCGTGAACCATCTGTTTCACATCAGGATATTGAATCCTGAGCATTTTAACAGCAGTTGAACCAATAATATAGGTATCATAATCTCTAATCGAATTAACTGGCAATCCAGCTCTTTTAAACATATCTGAAAGGAACATGTGAGCATCAGAAGAAACATCATTTATTGATGAAAATTTTTCAGTCATACTTCACAATATGACTGAAATAGTTATAAAAATTTTTATTCAATTTTTTTTAAATAGGATGGTGCATCTCGCGAAGCGATCCTACCGTGACCCTTTTGAATCCTACGCGTTAACCAGTTAAGAGTAAACTTTCTTTATAATGGGGTGTCATGATGTTTACTTTGTCAAAATGTTCATGATGCTCCCTTTCATTTCACGTAGATCGTGATTCTCCTCTTCAAGTTCCTTGACTCTGTTTTGGAGTTTCTGGATATTCTCCTCTAGTTCAGACATTTTGTCAGTTTTGATAAATGATACTTTATCTGCAAATTCCTTCAAGATTTTCTCATAAGTTTTTAGTTGATCATTTGATGCATTAAGTTTCTCTTGTAGATCTTCTAATAGAATATCATCCACATTATAGGATTTAAAGAATCCTAAGCTATCGTCATCGTATACGATATTAAGTGCTTTTTTAGAAACTTCTGATCTTAAACATTCAAAATACCATTTTCCATCGTTTAGAGAATCTTTGTCATAAACAACAAAAGGTCTCTTCTGAACATTGTAAAAATCCAACACGTCTCTATACGGCTCTAATTCCTCATACAAATCGAAATCGAATCCGTAAAAGTTGATAGTTCTTGGGCACATACAAGGCATTTTAATAATCAACTTTTTCAAATGTTTCATTACACTTTTAAACATCTCTTTTGGTTTGTAAGCATCATTCAAAACAAGAATGTTCCTCTCCTTTGTTGTATGATACAACTGTGTAATCTCAGTTGTTAAATAATCATATGTAATACCAAACGGAAACTCAATTGTTTCTGGAAAATCAATAGGGTATCCTCTATCATAATACTTTGAAGATCTTTCCAGAGTGTTCTCCAATTCAGGAATTGTTGAAAATTTACTAATCATTGTTGTCTTTTTCCCCATCAAACAATCAAGTGTCACTTCAGGAATGTACAGACGTTGTCCATTATATCTTGCTTTAACAACATCAAAATCGAAATTGTCAATAACCTTGTTAACATCACCTTTCACAACAATCACTTGAAGCTTCTTTGGACAATCACTATTAAGATATTTAGTCTTCCATTCGTAAATATTGCGAATATGTGTCCTATTTGGTACATAATCCTCATTGTTTGTTGAGTTAACAAACTCGTATTTTGGTTCAGTTGACTCATACATTTCAAATTTATTGTTAAAAGCTTTGTTCAACTTTTTGTGAAAGTGTTCATCTGTTGTGAAAATATCAATGTCTCCTGGATACCACTTTTTATGGTATATGCCATTAAGCATCCACAAAACAAATGATCCAGTCATATAACTCGTTTTCGAATTCTCAAGAACCTTCAAAATAGTTTCAGATTGGAATCCCAACATCGAATCGTTAAGCATCTTACTTTTGAAATTCAAAATAGCACTTTTCATCAAACAAAAATCACCAGGGTTTGTACTTTTGTAATCACTGATTTTTGAAACAAGTTCATGTCCACTGTTTGTAGGAATAAACGTGACTCCATCGTATCTGACTTCATCTTTGCTAATAAATCTTGCTGTATCCATTTTATAATATGATTACCAATTCAATCTTCATGTGAAAAAAAAATCAATTTCTTTTTCATACATATCTTATGTACTATCCAAAAAAGTCATAACACCATCCTTGAAATTACTGTGTTCCTCCTTCAACTTTTTGATCTCCTCCTTCAACTTCTCAATCTCTACATCCTTCTCCTTCAATTTGCTGTCATCTGTGTCAATCATTTGTTCCAAGAAAGCAACTTCCGCAGACTTGGCACTCTTAAGACACCGGATACAATATTTGTATTTGAGAATTTCGAGGAAAGTTGGTAGATCGTTTGGATTCCACTTATCCCATATTGTAGGTACAGTTTGCAAACTGTACATAGCGTTACGAACAGAGTAGAGACTGAACCTCTCAAAATTGTTCAGAACATAGATTCCACCCTCTTCAATAAACAGATTGAAGTAGTTGTCAACATGAATTGTCAAGATTGTCTCTGTGTAACTCAGTGCTTTTGAAGTGTCTTTAACTATCATAAAACGAACTTGTCTGTGATCACCAATAAGTGGTGAAATAGTGTTGTTGAGTTTATTGAAAAATGATGAATCAATATTAAACTCCATTATTTTTCCCTCATCTATTGCGTTAGGAGGATTGTAAAAAGCTACACCACCTGCAGAAAACTTGATCTTAAAAGAACAAACATACTGTTGATTTGGCATTGCGAATACAAAATCCTCCATCTTTTTAGATTCAACATTGAAAATGCTTTTTACATTGAAGTTTGTAGTTCCAAGCTTGTCAACAAAAGTCTTAAATACTGGATCGTTTGCCTTCATAAATTCATCATACTTATCAGCATTCTTGTTGCTTTTATCAAATGTTGTTGAGATATAATTAATAATATTATTAATCATATCTTTTTCATATATTTTCAAATTCCTTGAAAAATGCTCATTTGCTTCATCAATAGACCTATCATAAACATATTGTGCGTCTTTAAGATCTTCTTCTTGAATTTTTCTCTGTGCGTTAACCTTTTCACACATTTCGCTTTTGAAATTCGCAATTTTATCGTAAATGTTTTGAGACATGTTTTTATAAAAATTTCTTGAATAGTGTAAAAAAAAAAATCATTTTTTTTACACTATCACTCAAATATGACTTGCTTCACGCACTTCATATTTCAATTGTTCGAATTCATCCTTCATGTCATCATACTCACTCTTCAGTTTCGCATAATCATTCTTCAATTTGATATTAATGTGATCATCAGTTGTTTCTTTCAATCTCTCTATCTCACTTTCAAGATCCAAAATCCTCTGGATATAGATATATTTATCACCAAGTTTTAGATTTTCGTTAAGAAATTCTGCAAAAACAGTTTGTTGTTCAACCATTTTTAAAACATGTTCATACTCACAATATTTCAGAATATCCAAATACCCTTCAATATCACAAGAATAAGACATCATCGCTTTACTATATCCTCCATGATTATTCACCAAGCGTTGTTTAAATTGTTCGAGAACATTTACAGATAGAATACTATACATACTGAACTTGTGATAGTTTCTAACTATGTAAATATTCTTATCAGGAAAATATACATTCATGTAATTATCAATGATAAAGTCTACATTATATCCACAATCATAATCATTTGAAGTAAAGTCAAATGTTCTCACTGAAAACTCTTTACGTTCATGGAAATCAAACGGTTCTACAAATTCATCTCTATCCATATCATAGAACTTGGTTGTTTCCTTGTTCAAACTTGAAGATGTTTTTGATATAGGACATGTTACACCAATCTTTTCACAATATTTTGAGTAAATCTCGTCAATATTCTTATTAATTTCGGCGTATTTCTCGCTTTCACTTTTTGTCATTTCACTAAGTTTTTCTGACAGTTGATTTCGCAACTTCGAAATTTCATTGTTATACCATACATAATACTCACTAACTGACATATTGTTTATACTGTATTGTAAGTAAGTAAATTATAAATAAATCATTTTTTTTTTATTGACCCAGAATATCGCGGATTGAAGCTTTAATTGTTTCCAACTCCTTCTTCAAATTCTTATTCTCTTTTATGGAATCAAGGTTCTTCAAATCGTTCTTAATACTCATGATACGATCCATGAATCTCTCTTCTGCTTCTTCGTCAGTTCCATACACACCTGTAAAATAATCGGCATCTTTTTGTGCATCTTTAATTCTATCTTCATTCACACTTCGCACACCAGCAATATATGCTGATCGAACATTTTGAATGTGATTTTCATAAAGTGTTGATACAAATTGATTCATTTTTACAACTTCATTACACAAACTCTTTACCCCCCGTTCCCAAATATATGAAAGAACAAGACTGATATCTTGTCGAGATATATTTTTCTCAATGTAATTGAAATTATTGTATCTACTTTCAGAAAACTTCATAAAGTTACTATTCAACAATTTTTCAAAATTGTCAATAGCGTTACAGTTAAAAATAGACCAAAAACTGAGTGCATTGTGGTTATACAGAACATAAACCTTCTCATCAGGAAAGTAAATGTTCATGTAATTATCCAAAAATATGGTTGTAGTTTTATTGTGCCGATAATTCAACTCGTATTTTCCTGAATATATCCATTTTTTATTTGGAAGTTTAAAAGGTGGAAAAAATATTCGGCCAACTGGATCGTAATAACGTTCCGCCTTAGTTGGAAATTTAATTTTATCAAAACCATTAATAAATTTTTCAAAATCATTTCCCCTAATATCAACTTCTGTTTCCAATTTAATGTAGTCACACATATCATTCTCTCTCTTGACCTTATCAGCCCTTTCCTTAATAATCTTTTCAATATTTCTGGATAGTTCTTGTCTTGATTCATGGATAGTATGGTTAAACTTTTTGTAACAACTTTCAATAGACATAATTTATATGTGTCTCCAACATCTTGGAAAATTACAAAATCATTTTTTTTTTGTAAAAAAAAATTGATTTTTTTTCAAAAAAGTCAGATGAACATTAATATTTACCATGTCTAATATTAGTTTTAACGAATGTGGTTTCTGGTTCTATTTGCCAGTAGCATACCTAATACTGGAAACGATTTCATACAGTATTATCATGACTGATGGTTATTACCAACCAGCTACAACAATTGAATGTGCATGGGTTTACCCAAATCTTATGTCAGTCGTCATAACGAACTGTGTATTGATCAAGAGTATGTTTGATAATTTTTATGCGAATAATAGAAATTGTTGCTTTCACGAAGATTTTATTATTCACAGCTGGACATGGATTATTTGGATTTTCTGGGTTGTTGCTCGATTCTGGTCTTTAGTTTCGTTCAGTTACATTCAATCTACAGGATTGGTTGATAATTGTTTCGACGATATGCGTTTGTACAATATTCTTGTTGAATCAGCAATTGTTTTTATGTTGAATGTATTCATTCTTATTGTATGGGGGGTTGTTGAAGCAATCAATTGCTGTGTCATTTGTGACAAGAACGCACGAAAAAGGAGATGTGAAAGTGATTTAGCAAAAACAAAGAAAGCTCTCGAAGAGAAGAACAAAGAGGTTGAACTCAGAGAGATCAAACTGAAAGAGTTTGAGCAAAAACTGGAAGAAGAACAAACAAAGAGGAAGATTGCAGAAGAGAAGTTGAGAGACGAAACTGCAGTCGCTATTCCTGTTGCGGACGAACCAACTGTTGCAGAAATTGTCGATAACAATAATGTTTCCATAATAGCTTCACAAAAAACTTGTCAACGAAATTATGGATGATTTGAAAGAATAAACATATACTTTTTGAATATTAGTTTTTTTATTTATAAAATTGAGTGTTATTACCTTTGGCGAAACCGAAAAGAGTTAGATGAAATCGCCCTCGAACACTTCATAATCTCCAAAATCGAAATTATCATCGTCATCATCATCGTCCGGTTCTGTATATGTTGTTGTATCTCGGTTCCATCGCAGGATTCCACACAATCCTCCAAAACCACTGATGATCTGATTAGCAATTGCTGATCGATCCGTAACAATATGCAAATTACATCCATAATCACCATAATGTTCACTTATATAATCAACATACTCAACAGAATCTCGAATGTCCATCGTGGTCTTCTCCATCTCCTCTGTATTCATAAACAGAACATCCTCTGTATCAGTCTCCTTATTGTAAGCAGTAACTCGGAAAAGATCCAAGTCTTCATAAACAATCAAATCACTAATAACAGTCTCCTCCAAACATTCACAAACATTCTTCACACCATAACAGTATTTACCCGTTTCCAATGCAATCTCATTCATGAATTTGGACATAATGTTCTTCTCCTCTATCAACTTCACATCAGCCAAAACCTCCTTTGAAGCATCCAACGCTTGTTCAAACCCATTCTTTCCACCATATCCCACCTCAATTACTTTCAGAATAACCTTCTTTAATCGCGGATCAAGCAGTGGAGAATTAACGAGTTTGTTCTTAAAATGTGCCTTACCGGCAACAATAATTCCTTTAACAAGTGGCAAATTAGAGTTTCCTAGAAAGTACTTCTTACAAAGCTCTGTTGCTTTTCTTAGAAAGTTCGCCTTCTCTTCATCTCTCAAACGACTGAATCTCAATGCACTCTGTCCTCCTCTTCGCGTCTTGCTTGTTAGATCGACATCGTATTTCGCGACTCTCTCTGTGTCAGTTCCCTTCACTGTGTATATATTAATTCCATTACCATCAATAATAACAAAACCAAACTTATCAGAATCCTCCAAAAGAGGATCAAGATACTCAGTATGAAAATGATCATCACACATATACACCTTCTGTAGCAATGGTTTAGTAGGTTCAAAATCGATGTTCAACTTCTTCGGTTTCCCATCTTTGATAGTGTCCCCACAATAAACAACAAGACCATTTGGTGGTGTTTTACTATATCTCTTAAGTTTTGATTGAGCAGAAGTAATCGCAGACATAACAGATTGACGATTAACTCTACTCTTAATATTCGATGCCGTTCCCAACTCATTAGTCAACATCTTACTTATCAAACTTATTTGATATCCAGTTGGTACAACAATACTAATCATTGATGTACCGTTGCCCTTATAACTGGACAACTCTTTTACTAGACGTTTGATCTTAAATTTTTCAATATCAGACATAGTTACTTACAATGTCTAATATAATTTTAAATAAAAAAAATCAATTTTATATATCCTTTTTTACTTCGTTTTTTATTTTTTCCAAAGAGATCCCCATATCTGTTTTTAAGTTCGTTCCAATAATTTACAAACTTGTACTTTAAAATTGTTAGATATATTACTCTCTCTTCTTGCAAATTTAACAAAAGACTCTGCTTTATTGTAATCACACCCCAACACATTTGCTACACAATAAATCGCAGCCGCCACAGATCTACATTGCCCCGCCTGACAATGTATAAGAGTTTTCTTATTATACTTAGCATCTCTAACAATATTCCAACATTGCTCCAGTGCGTTTGTTATATCAGATGTATCCTCATCATCTATTGGAATAATATAATGTTCAACATTGTATATAGATTCCAAATCTCTAACTTTCATCATTGATTCAGAATCCCATATTAGTGAGATAACAACTTCAACATCTTCTTCATAATATAGATCATCATCATGAGTAGAATCGATGTCACTCACATACAACCACTTCGTTATTTTTGACCACGTCATATATATATTTTTTGTATTAATTTTAAATCTATTATTATAGTATAAATGTCCGCTCGTAATATATTGAGTAGTACAGAGTATAGTAATATACAAGCTATTGAAAGAAAAACAAGGAATACGCTCACATCGAATGAAATATCAAGAGCAAAAAAATATCTTGAAAAAATTGAGAAAAAACGTAAACTTAACAGAATGAAACAAAGACGTAAAAATATACAAAATAGAATTAATAGACGAAACCATACTGTTAAAGAAAAGAATATATGTACAACAATTTAATGAACTAATGGAATTGAAAGGTAAACCTAATAAAACTAGATTAAATAAGTTAAAAATGAGTGGTTTATTGAAATCCTTAAAACAAATGAATAACATTTATCATCTTGGAGATGTTTTAGGAAAAGTAAAAAACGGTAAAAAAACAACAAATAAAGAGATAAGGTTGTTACAATCTGCTTCGAATACATATAATGCATATCAAAACAGATTTGAAGAACCAGTTGAGCATATTCATGTTTATGAAAATATAAACAATAATAATAATAACAATGAATCATATCATAGATCATCAAACAGAACAAATGTTGCATGCAAGGGATGTGTTATAAGTGGTGGTTATGTAAACATTAAAGGTGTTGGAAAAAGAAAAGTTAGATCTTATAAAAATGGTAACAAATATGTTATTGTTAATGGTCACAAAAAGAGACTTTAATAAACTCTTGATTTTTCAATTAAAAAATCCATGTTCCTCTAGAAATTTCATAATGACTTCATTATCCAACAACTCTTTCAAATCTATTGTCGATTATCTGCCACAATACTTTGCATTCATCTGTTGCTGAACAGATACACCACTATTTCTGTAATTCTTAACAGCCGTGCATAAATCCTTTGACAAGAAACTTCCATAATGTTCTTGTGAAACTGTACAGTTTGCACTATAATCAGAACAATCCAACCCAAGCGAAAAACCCTGTTTGGATGTGGTCAAATCGTTGGATAGATAAACATATGTCCATCCATATTCCTTCTCTCTATCCTCAATCATCTTGGTAATCTGATGTCTCTTGTATCTCTTGCTACTGTTTTCTTGTCCATCTGTAACAATTACCATGAGAACATCTCTATCATTTTTGAACCACCCGATAGTGTCTCCAATAGCATCGTATAGAGCCGTCATACCATTTGGTGAGTAACTCATGTGATTCAATTCCTCAACTTTCTCTAGTGGCTTGTCCTTAATAACTCTGTTAATGTTTTGGTTAAACTTAACAAGTGTAAATGTTGCAGGTTTGCCATCAACCTGTTTCTGTTCTGTAACAAAGTCATTGATTCCTTTAATCATATCATCTCTAATACATTGCATAGATCCCGACTCATCTAATACAACAACAATCTTGAGTGTGCTTTGTTCTTTTGGCTTTACATATTCAAAACTACCTGCAAAAAGTTTGCTAAAAAAACTCATTCTGTTATAATTTAACATCTATTTCATAAATGGATATTAAACGTATCTTCTTAATTAAAATCCTACTTCGTCAACAGTATCCCTTATCAATGATCCTTTGAAACTCTCTACATTGTTGTTTATAATAATCTCCATCGAATTTCTCTCATCTATCTTCACCAAATCGGAAACTATATACAACTTCACATTATTAGTCTTTGTTGTTATCTTTATTTCTCTACTCTTTGCATGTTCAGTATTCCTGTAGAAAGATCGGCGACCCAACTGTTTCAAACTTCTCTCCTCATTTGTTAAGATCTTACTTATGTTAATATTCTTGCACTTCTTGTACCTCTTAACACTCGGTAACTCTCCTCTCTTAAAATCTATTTCGTTTGTGTATTTTTTCATTATGAGTGAATCCATATCGAAGATGAACTCTCTTCCATTATACTCTATTTTGAGATACTTGAAAAAAGTGTAATCCTTAAAACAATCGATATAGATATGGTAATCAGAGATATCCTTCACATGTTTCTTTATCTCCTTCATATACATATATCGTGGAATGTGCCAACAAGATCCCTTGATTACCAATCGATCATCATCAACCATATTGTCCAATAAGAGATATGTCTTATCATCGTTTGGTAACATGTATGGTCTACCCAACAAAGGAGCAATGTGTGGATCACCTCCTGCACCACCACTAGATCCTCTAGTGTTTTCACCAGTATAACCACCTGTTAGAGTTGCGTCATCATCATATTGTGTGTAGTTTGTCCATGGTCCTAAAGTGAATTGTTCCAATATTGGGTAATCTGATCCACTTCCAGCCAACCATGTGTTTGGTTCGCTCTCCCATGCTGTTGGGATTGTGCCTTGTATAGTTGTTAAATCTTCAGAGTTTCCTGTACTACCCGTTTTGAGATTTGCTGACAAATCATTTCCAAAATCTTGACCACCATTATCTCTTATAATCGCAGCACCAACTGTGTTTTGAACCAATATCATACCTGCTTCTATAGCATTCTGTGCATAAGTTATTTGATCCAATCCATAACAATTCTTAATCATAATATCTGGATTGTTTGGTGCAATTGCAGAATTAAATAAAGATACTATATTACAATTGTCTACAAAATCGGATGTTATTATTGTGCCAACATGGTAACAGTTTATAATATGGCATTTAAGAGAACTTTGAATACTTCCACAGATTCCACTAGATTTTTCCAAAGTGTTTGTAATATCGCATGTCGAATAACATTCCTTTATCTCAATATCTGCATCTACATGTTCAATTGGTCCTTTAATTCCACCACAGAGAAACGCATTAACACCAATATTTCCTGCATAAGTGCATCTCTCTATAACAAGTGTTCCAGCACTCAATGTTCTTCCAACTATTCCACCACAATGGGAATTTCCCAAAATACCATTAGTGAAACAGTTATAAACATAACCACTGTGAGTTGTTCCAGCAACTATATACGCATTATTTGTAGCCAATGTTCCACCAACAACGATAACACCAACATTCTGAATAGTTCCTCCTGTTAATTCAAGAATACCCTCAAAATTTGTTATATTTATATATATAACATAACCTTGACCATCAAATGTAACACCTGAAGGTATTGTTAAGGGATTCAACGTTGTTAATGGCGAACCAGCTGAACCCAAATTATTAACAAGTTTGATAGTACCTGATGAAGGAGGTGTGGACACTAGATCTGTCCAATCCGGATCGTATGAACTTATATTATATGTTGTCATACTTGTATAATATAAGGATATATAAAATTTTTATAATGCAAATGACTCCTTATTCAGAGTAGTTCAAGCAACTTGGCTCATAATGCCTTGTCCAATATGAGTACTCACCGCTCTTAAGTCCCTTCTTACTTCTCAGTTTATCCGGAACAAAATCTAGATTGATCTCCCTTTCATGAACAATATCCGTCCTCAGAATGTACTTCGTACCTTTCTGTGGAGCTTCACCCTCATGTTGAACCATATGATCGTTAATCAACGCCATCCCCATTACTGGCTTAATCCTCAAATCCGGGGGAACGAACTTAGTCTCCTCATCATCCCTTAAGAATCTACAATGACCCTTTGTTCCAACAGTTGCATACTTTGTCCAGAAACAGGTCTCCCCATCCTGAAACTCATCATTCAAGTATACCAACAGTGTCAAAAATGTCATCTGGTAATAGTATTTTCCACTCTCCTTATCATATCTATATCTCGACATTCTATAATCATCATGCTTCAAAATATGCTGTCCAACATCATACTTATAGAACCTCATGTGTTCATTCACACCAACCGCATCATACTCATCACCCTTTGTCACAGAGTTCATATATGGCACAGGCTTGATATCCCTCAAATTACGTGGAACATAATCTTTTACCCTTCGCCACAACGTTCTTGCCAAATCAACATCATCTCTAACATAGAACTGACTTGTTCTAGCTCCTTGGCGACCAGTTTGCCCATGACCACCTCCCGATGGTGGCGATGGCTTGAATCCAGCACTCTCCGCAATCTTAATCTGCTCTGCACACTCAACCGCGTCCATCACATCTCCAACAGTTAGAACACGACCCTTGACATGCTCTACATACTTCTCTGTATTCTTTGTTGATTGTTTACTTAACATACTATTTTTTAGGTATAACAAACATTATTATCTCTTTAAGTATAAAATAATCGCGATTATGAAGATAATGACCAATGTTGTCCATAGATATGATGGACAAGATTGAGTACTACCACTGGTAAATGTCTCAATAACTCTATTAGGATTTAAAGGTGGTCTCAAGTCAGTTGTTTGAGCATTTATATTATTTGTTGGATCTAAGTTACATCTGTATCTGCTGTAGCCGGAGACATTGCACGGAGTTTTTCCTTCGATTGCATTCTCATCAGCAACATATCCTTCTCCATACTGGTCAAGACATACTCTAGATATTGTTTGTAAGTCTTTCATTTTTGAATCTTTCATACAACTTGTGAAACTGAAGTTATTACCCATACAGTTTGTCTCTTTCGGATTTATAATCTGATTGAGAGACGGCTTCATAGGGATACTGTTATCCAATAGGGATTCAGTGTACGATTTGATATTATACACATAGTCATTATCCTGTTGTTTCTTCTTATAAACTGTGTTCCCAGGCATTTGTGAATTGAATCTGGTATTGTTATTGAACATCTTCTCATTATAATATCTGCACTCTAACTCTCCTTTATTGGTATAATTTGTACTGACACCTGCACAATCATCGTTGTTTTTACACCAACTCATGCACTCAAACTCGTTAAGGAAAGCATTCTTCTGTGGTTTTCTTGTCATCTGTGCATTATCGTTCTGTGTATATTTGCATGTTCCCTTTGCATCAACATTGTTTGGAACACATGAATCTCCATTGGCACTTATACACATACCATTATTGAAATCAACTGGTTTCCAATCTTGTGGACAGTTTAGAAATGCGGTGTTTTCCATCTTCTTGAAACTCTTAGTGACCATATAGTTTTCGGTCGGTGGATTTGATTTTCTATCTCTCTGTGGAAACCCAGAATTGTCATTTGTATAAACTGTATCTATACAACTACCACTATTCGATATACACTTACTGAATTTAAAATTATTTATACTGACCTTAGATGCCCTACCATCTCCCGTACTACTGGAAGCTGTGTTGCCATAGTTTAGAGGATACTTATACATCTTTATGAATTTTGATTTTCCATCAGTGCTATCCACCCCGTAATCTTCACCAACATTTGTTGTGCACTTTTTCTGAGTTATTGTATAACAATCACCAGTTGAACTGTTTAGACCGCAAGTGTAATCACCTACTTTACCATCACCATCTTTTGAATAAGAGTTGTAATACTTCAGATAATCGAGTGTGACTCTATTGTTGAGTTCATCTTTTATTTGGAACATTACATTGGATGATGTGTTCACTTTCTCTTTGAAGATATTGCATTTTGATTTCTGATTTTCATACAGAAAAGATTTACAATTGACATCCTCATTACATTTATCCTCACATTTTGATATACTACTGACAACAGTTTTGCTCAAAGGATTACCAGAAACATTTACATTCGATTTTTTCAATTCATAGTTCTTGTCATTACAGAAAACATTGCATCCAATACATTCCGAATCCTCGCTGTTACATCCATTATCAGATATCTTTCTGTAAAGTTTAGATGTTTTAGAGTCGTCTGTCAGTTTTGCAGTTTGTGGATTTTCATCACCATAAAGTGAACATGTTTGTGTGCTATCCTGGTAACTCATGTATTTACATCCCTTGTCAGCATTTGCTTGTAAACAACTCTCTGCACATTTGTCCTTAGAAATATTGCTTTTAGTTTTGCCAATTTGATCGAAACCCTCGCCTGTTACATTGTTGAACTTACTCATTGGTTTGTTAAAACCTGGAAATAGAGAGTTATAAATATTGTCTGGATTGAAACCAGTACATTTATCCTGTATGTCATCCAAGCCTGAAACATTCTTCCTATCACTACATTTAATAGAAGGTAATGAGAAATAACTCATAATATATACTATATTGTTAGAAAAAAAGATATATTATAAATTATATTATGTTCGATGATTTAGAAAATATAAATTTAGTAACACCATACCAAAAGAATCAGATCATTATTGGATCAGCACTCTTCATAATAATGTATGCAATCTACAGAACCGTTATGGATGATGCATCATTAACCGATATCATTTACTCAGGTTTTGCGTTTGGTCTCAGTTATCTGTCCATAACTATTTTTTACAATTATATTAAGTATTTCAATAGCACTTAATCAGAAAAAAGTGTAAGTATATAGTATATTATGAATCAGAATATACTCATTATTGTTTATGCTGTATTAATGGTCGCTTTAGCTTTACTTAATTTCATACCACAATTGAAAGATAAAACAGCATTACTAGGAACTCAAACTGGATTCTTGTTTGTGAGCAGTTTCATGTTGTTAGTATTGTTCCTCTGGTTGAAGAGTTTTATCATAGATGACGATTACACATATGTGATTCTCATAGCAATTTTATACTCACTATGGTACTATATTGTGAAACTGTTGTCAAATAAGATCTCTATTATGGATTACGGCTCTGATAACATATTGTAATATTGTAAACATCCAAATAATATATAGTTTTTTTCTAACTATATATTAGTATGAAATTTTCAGGTCCTTTAAAACTTCAATGTTTGATGGCGGCGATTTTCTTTCTTCTCTTCTTTGGTTACATAAAAGTCATAATCTTGGGAAGAGAACTTAACACCAGCGAACTAATTCTAAACACAATGCTTCTCTTCATTTGGTTGGGATTCTCATGTGTTTTGGCATTAACCTTCCAACAAAACGCAGAAAGAAATGTATAAAAACCCGTTAGGTAGCGTAAGCCAAACTAGCATGTCCTGACATAAATTGCATTATATTGTAATTAGTTGCATAATTGTTCATCACTTCCAATCGATACTCCGGATCTTCCCTCATTCTCCTTTCATGTTCAATTTTACGTTCTTCCTCTTCCTTCTCAATTTTTGCACGATATTCTGGATCGTTATTCATTTTCCAATTGTGCAAACGTCTCTTCTCCTCTGCCTCTTGTAATCTCCTGTTATATTCTCTTCTCTCTATTCTAAGTTTCTCTTGGTAATCCCTCCATTTTTTACGAAGACATTTAGTGTGTTGACAAAAAAGATTTAACAAAGCCGATTTCCACCTCATCTTATTTAAAACAACAACTCTCTCACTCTTGGGTTTCATGTAAAGGTTGATATGTTTCAATAGAGCCTTATACTCTACCCAATCTATATAACTGGTTTTCTTAGCTTTTACATTGTAAAAATTCGTATAATCATCAACCTCAAACATATCACCATAAATATCATAAATTGCATCGATAAAACATTTGATATTCATATCTATCATTAATGGAATCTCATCAACTTGTAGATCACGTTTTATAGAATCTTTCAGAATTTGTAATGCTATATCACTTGTCAACATTCATTTTTATAAATATATAAAAAGAAACTTTTAAATACCATACAAAAATGAAGTGTAAGTTATGCAATTATGAATCAGATGATAGAAATGATTTCTATGCTGTGAAAAATGGTAGCAATGTTTCTGAATGTGGATGGGATCGAGAAAGAGAGTGTAAGAGAGGACAAAGTATAGTTCGAAAACAGAGAGAAGAGCAATACAGATTGGATAAAGTGAGAAGAGAGAATGAGATGCAAGAGAAGATCGCTGGAAGAAAATGTGACAAAACAGAGGAAGAACTCAAAGAGATGTCAATAGAGGAAGAGTTCGAATGCAGGTACAATCTGTCATTCGATGACTTAATTAAAGATGAAGAACAGTACAGAGACTGTTGTACAAGATATACACATCCAGAAACAAATAACCATTTCAGATACAATTTTTCACAAAAGAGATGGTTATGTTGTGGTTACTGAGTTGCTAAACCACTCTCTTGCAACATTTCGTTTAAGTACTCATTAGCCTGTTGATTAGACAATTTACTGTTCTGTAACTGATTCAATCTATTCTGAATTTCCTCTGCAGTAATTATATATCTTCTCGTATACTTCTCCTGATCAATTCCAGGAACAAGTTCACCATCAACATCTTCGTGATTTTCATAATCATATGGTTCATCATCATAGTTGTTAGTGTAGTCTTCAGGCTCTTGTTCGTCATTCTCAGGCTGGTCATTCTCAGACGGGTTGTTTTCAGGCTGGTCATTCTCAGGCTTGTCATTCTCAGGCTGGTCTTTTTCAGGCGGGTTGTTTTCAGGCTGGTTGTTCTCTGATTCTGATTGATTGTTATCTACAATATATTCATCATCTTCAGATAACTGTTCCAATATACCGGAAACTTCTGGGTTGGATTCAAGTTCTTGGTAGATGTCCTCAATGTAGTGTAGTTTCAATTGACCCGGATCTGTGTCGATAACATGTTTGATTTCGTTAAAGTATTGACTTAATACACTAATTGTTCTTCTCAACTCTTGAATTTTTGCAGAATTACATTGATTAGAGTTTAAAACATGGTTTGTATGATTGATACTTTCAACTGCATCATTCTTCATGCTATTAAGATGCTCATCGTCTGGCATATATTGTTGATTATCTGTTCCCTGTTGGTGAACACGGTTGTTAGTTCCCTGTTGGTGAACACGGTTGTTAGTTCCCTGTTGGTGAACACGGTTGTTAGTTCCTTGTGGTTGATTGCCATTATTCTCTACACAGGGTGGTTCTTCACTACTTCCATTATTATGTGGACAATTGTTATTATTCATACTGTTGAATATTAATGGATTTGTCATGATATAACTATATACAGATTTTTTTTTATGTATTTGTTACAGTAACTCCGGATTTTTTTGTAGAAAAGAATCCAGAAATAGGTATATTATACTCTTTTGTTGTGTAGCTGAGTAATGGGTTTTGTTGTTTGACCTCTTCATTTAGAGTTTCTATATGTCTGAGGGACTTCGCTTTCAGAGCCATCTTAAAATCTCTATCTTTAAAATATTTATACGATTTGTAAAGATGGTCGTCAGGTAGAAACAGTGACATCATAACGAACTGTACACCATATTTCAAACAATCATCGAAATCTGGGTTTGCCAAATCTACTTTTGAATTATTTATCGTATTTGTATCACTCAAATTCTCTGAATACATGAAACTCAAATTGGTCTTATTATTATCTATTATTGTGGAACTACCAGTTGTTAATGACAGTCCACCATAATCCTTATAATCTTTTGTATAATTTGTTATTGAACAGAAAGATGTAGTGGTCTTCATCTCTCCATTTATTATCTCATCAAGTAATGTTCTCGTCGGATATACAGAAGAAACTATTATAACTTTTCCTATTGCATCACTCATTTTTATCTTTCCGATTGGAAATATTCCACCTCTACCAGCAAATGAGTACTTCTTATCTATTAAATGTCTCCAGAAAACTTTCATTAAAGCATAATAAATCTTCTCATACATAACATTATCCGCATTGAATTTCATATCCAAATATATAATTAAAGGCATACTCTTGTCTTCCTCTTTATACCAAGCATATCTCTTAACAGTTTCCAAACATTGGTAGAAATCCAAAGGATCAAAATTATAATACATCTTATCTGTTCTGACTATTGGCACAGCATTTGGATCACCAATTGTTGTTGAATTACTGTAAACATCAAAATGAACAGATCTCACATGAAATTTTGTAAATGCCTGTTTAATAGCCTCATATGATGGTTTGCCTGAATTCACTCCACCAGGAAGATATGTTTGATAACTGGAGAACCAATAGAAATCTGCAAGTATTAAATCCACATACTTATTAATATTCGTATTGTAATACTTTACCGGAAGCCCATCAATCAACTTTAATTTCTCACCAGTATCTTCATCAGTCACAATAACATTCGCGAAATTTTCGATAGTGTCATCATCCTTGTTCGAAAAACTCTCATAATTACCATATATTGCACAGTTTGTAGACAACAGATCCAAGTTCACCATAAAATCATTATCCAATAGAAGTTTAGATATCATCTCAACTAATCTTATCACAAAAATCACAAAGAAGTACAGGGATAATGCACAAACATATATTGTTAATATATAAAATACGAAATTGAAAACGGTCTCAAACTTATTTATTAACCATTTTTTGAGTTTATTCATATTCGCAATAAATTTGCGAAGGAATGTTAAAACTGGTGGAAGATCTACTTTTGTTTGTGATTCCATAACTAAAATATAGGCAGATTTTTTTTCGATCAGAATATCAAATCGAGTTTCGATAGTTTGCTATATTTCGGTACTTCCCTCTTCTCACTCAAATTTATAATTCTCTCCTCACTTCCCTCAAAATAATCTGATATAGGAGTTTGAGGAACACTCTGCTTCGTTATTTTCGGAACAATCGTCTGAAAAGCCTCACACTTCTTTCTATTTTTCTCCTCCCTAATCTGTTCCTGATCAACCTTTTTAATCTTATGTTCAACAACTGTTCCAGTAGATGTATCCTGTACAAGAACAATTCCCTCTAATCTCTTCTTCTCTTTCTTTCTAATACTCTGTAACATCTCATTAACTTTCATCTCTCTCAACTCCAACTGCTTATAACTCAACTCCTTTGCAAGTGATACTTCAATATCCTTATATAGATAGTTGATATTACCACATGCCTGAATTATCATATCATCATGTTGTCGCACATTCACTCTCCAATTTATGGAAGTTGTCAATATATACAATGACAAGAGTAACTGATAATGTTTAGCTCTGTTCGAATAACCATTATATCCCTTTTTAAACTCAGTGTATATCTTCTTCACAGATTTCGTCACTTTCTCATCACTATTCACAAGAGTGTCCAATATTATCTTCCAAAGTGCCCATACCCATTCAGTCTTATAGTCATCACCAACTCCTTTAACATTGTAACTCTTGCATTTGAAACTGAAATCTGTTTTATTCCTTCCTTTCAATTTAACAGTTGTAATTTTTTTTAACCATAAGTACCAATAAGATACCTTCTGAAAATTACAATCGAATGAGCGAAGAATATTAACAATTTCATTAAGTGCAAGTTTTACTTCTGGTGGATCACCATCATCTAAATACCTATATATATAATGTGTGTTCTTTGAAATTATTCTACTCCTTATTACATGTGGCTCATTATAATCCTTTCCCAATTTTGGCAAAGATTTATTCTCAAAAACAATATTCTTCTTCGATAAACACGCTATACTAACAAGTTCACATATTAAATTCCTTATTTCCTGATTATTTCTCGAGAAAATAACACTGTTCTTTGGAAAATGTTTCAGCAATCTATTCAATCTAGCCTTCCTCATGTAATAGTAAAAAATAAAGTATGGATTAGCTATATTTATATTTTTAAAATATAACAGTTCAATTTTATCAAGAATATTGGTTATCAACCCAGTTGAATGAAGTTCAACAGCCCATCTACATGCATTTTCCAATTCTGAATTAAAAATTGCATTATAAAAAACATTAACAACCTCTATTCTCTTATAACCTGAAATTGTAACACCTTTAAAATCCTTTTTCAACCTTGGGTCATTTATAGAAAATTCGAAGGGTACATCCATATAAAGTTTTTTAGAAAAAAAATTTATACACAATACGCATCAGTGTTAGTACTCACCAGCAAGTGTATCAATAAGATATTTACCAATATGGTGTGCAAATCTACATGCAACTGCATTACCTATCTGAATAATCTGATCTTTCTTACTTCCCGACAGTATATAATCATCTGGGAAAGACTGTATCCTCTTCAATTCACATATTGTTAATCTCCTTATCTCTGTATCACTGTACTTAACCAATGCATCATATCCATCTTTCCAATATCTCGCTGGAATAGTATATGATGGTTTATCAAATTTCAAGAACTGTGCACCAAATCCATACTTCTTATTCTTCATCTTCTCTCTCCTCTTATTTATACCAGCTATCGCCTTTTTGCTCAAAAAATACTTCTCATCAACCGTTTCCCTCGGTTGCAGAACATCTCCAACAGGTTTTCTCTGAAGTTTACTCAAAATTGGTGAAATCTCTTGAGGGATAATATTTAGATCCTTACGAATACCAACAATAATTGTTCTTCTTCTGTTTTGGGGAACTTCAAAATCGGATGTGTACAGTTTGTTTATACAACAGTTGTAATCCTCTTCGAATTTATCCATTATTATATCTATGACTTTAATATCCGCCTGAGTCTTCATCGATAGAATACCAATAACATTCTCCATTATGAAAGCTTTTGGCTTGAAGTATTTAATGTACTTGTAAAATTCCATAAAGAGAGAGTTTCTGGGATCACTTGCATCTCGTTTTCCAGCTATACTGAAACCTTGACATGGCGGACCACCAACAATAACATCAACAGGTTGTTTATTCAACATTTCATCGAGTTCGTTTGGAGGGAACTCTCTGAGATCTTTTACAAGTCCTAAATGATCGTGATTCTGTGTATAACTGTCTATGGATTTATCCCAAACATCTACACCACAAAGAATATTGAATTGATCCTTCAATCCTTCTGTTAAACCCCCACAGCCACAAAACAGATCAATTAAATTAAGTTTGTTACTCATCTAAAATCTGATTGGATATTAATTCTAGTGTTTTTACGATGTGAACCAGTTAACTCAGCGTAGGGTTCAAAAGGGTCACGGAGGATCGCCAGAGGCGAGATGCAATCTCCCTTTACTCATCTAAAAAAGTAAACCCAGTTAACGCATAGGGTACAGTAGTGTCACGGAGGATCGCCAGAGGCGAGATGCAATCTCCCTTTACTCATCTAAAAAAGTAAACCCAGTTAACGCATAGGGTACAGTAGTGTCACGGAGGATCGCCAGAGGCGAGAGGCACTCTCCCTACCAGAATCCTGGCGAAAGATCAATATATCCAGGATTACATGGATAGTTGTTAGCTTCAAAACTCTTAACAAGGAATTTAACAACTGGATCTGGTTTTTCGCTAACATTTAGACTTGTTCCATGTATACGTGATGGTACAACTGGGGAATCAAATTGTGGATTATTGTAATGTTCAGTAGTTTCTCCAGATTGGTTGAATACTGGTGCTTCCCTGTAGTGTGACAAGAAATAGAGTGCAACGAAGATTAAAACAATAATAATCAAAACGTCATAATTTATATGATACTTCATCCTATATCATATAAATACATAAAAATAGTTTTCAGACAAATCATATTTTTTTCTTTTTACCTTTCACTATCACATATGGATTACCATTCTTGTAATATCTGATCTTTCTTCGTCCAACATTTGCTTCAAAAACCGCGGAATTCTTCTGCAGAGTTGAACCGGCAAAATTGAACAATCTTGACAATACCAAGGAGTTCCTAATGCTTACAAAAAAATGATGAAAACGTTCCAAATGAGTGTTACTCAATATCTTGGATCATCAACGCATTCATGTATGTTGAAATGCACAAGTAAAAAGTTTGCAGATGCTATTTTGTAAGCTTTTTTACACTTAAAATTTTGATTTATAAACAAACATATTATGCCACAAAAACTATTCGACTTGATAAAATTAGAAGCCTATTATAATTATGATGAATACAGAGAAAAAATACGCGAAACCTTTAGTATAGAAAGTATTTTTGATATTATATTTGCAGGAGATGGAGAACTAATTGCATTCAATGTTTTAAATGATTATGATGATACAAGTCCAATTGGACAAGTATTAGAAATATATAAGCTCGATAACAAATATATATGTTTAGCAATACCTGATACATATGTACAATATTATTGGAAAGAAGATTTCATTGGACAGGATTATATGGAAGATATTTATGATTTGTTGACAAATCAGAAATATTGCAATGTATATTCAGAAGATGAATTTAAACAAACCTTTAGAAAATATAGATCTTTTATACCTAAGTTACAAGACAAAATCAAGTTTTACGAAGCAATTGGACAAGATCCAAAAGTGGAAATTTTAGATGAAATTAATAATTATTCGTGCTATTGTAAAGATCATATTTATTAGAAACTGTATCCACCAGATAAGCTGATATCCATCCAATAACTGCACCTAATGTGTCACCTATACTGTTTGTGAGTGAATCCGAATGGGGTTTTCCGCCCGGCCAGAGTGTCACATATCTGTTTATAATATGCATACCCATCTTAGTATTTTCTAATATTTCAAAAATTGTATGTATAATAATCCATGTTATCAAAGAAACCCCCCAGAAATAGATTACTATACCCGCAGCAAAATGAAGATAAGTGTATTTATCAAATAACTGTTTGCCCATATACCTTATAAGAGATAAAAAGAGCAATCCTTACTGACACCTACACACTTCGTGCTTTGGTGCAATTCCAAATGAGTTGACCCTACGTGTTAACCCAGTTTACTTTTGAGTGTAAGCACCTTTTTCTTAGCCTTTGGCTATCGCTCTGCGAAAAGGGGTTAATGTGGAGGCATTGATCCCCAGAAGTTGGCAGGTTCATTATTAGTACATGGATATGCCGATGCTCTAAGAATTTGCTCCTGATTTCTTACTGGTAAATTAACATTGCAGTAAAACATTGGACCAATATTCCAGTTTCTCTTGACTGGCATCTCAACATTTCTGAATGGAATACCATTTCCTAAGGTGATCTCATGAACTCCTGTCAAATTACTGTCCTTTGAGCAGAACTGAATCTTGACCTGTGGAGGAACATAAGTTTTACCCATATTCTTTCTGTAACTGTTAGGGTAGTGAATGTTGAAACTGAATCTTCCATTTCTGATTTCAGCAACTCCACTATTGTCTGTGTCCTCAAATGCAATCTTCTCATTTGGAAAAGGCATTCCACTTCCAGAGAAGCTCAATCCATATGTTGGTCTATTAGCAGCCCAATATTTTACATACAGAGGATTCTTCACATTAAGTTCACCGAGAACTTCATTAACAGTTCCGGTAACCACTACATTTCCGTAAGGATTGCCGTGGATTTTTACTTTGCATGGACCAGCATTCTTCTCAACTACTTTCCATTGATCACACATATTCTCATCACGATATTTGAAAACATTGTCGGAATTGTATCCTAAACTAATACCACCAAAAGCGTTATCTCCCATAGTATAATAGTATAGAGATAAATATTTTCATACATATTATTTAATTTATTAACATTTCAACCCATCCTCACTTCTTAATAATCCATCAAATACATTCTGTGCTAATCTTAAATTTTCAGGTGTTATATCAACAATAACATCAAATAATGTATTATTTTTAAAGTAATTAAAAATTTTATCTTTTAATGACATATTTGGATGTTGTTTATCATAATTTATAAATTTTTTACCAAACTCATCACTTATATCTATATATCCTCCAAAATATGTTATAAGCAACCATGCAGTTACAGGATTAATAACAGTTGATACAATTCTCTTAATTTTTCTGGAACACACTAAAAATGGTATGATCACTATAACAACTGCTCTCAAAAACTTATTATATTTTCTTCCTTCATACATTTTCTTTGTCTGACTATGAATTGTTAATACTTCATAACCATATTCCTCTACATCGAATCCAATATCAATTTGATCAATACATTTATTCGAGCTTTTGTTTTCACTTAGACATATACACATAACCATGTCAATATAATCGTCATTATTGTTGATAATTTTATGAACTGATATACTTAATTGTGGACATTTCTTTTTTAATTTATTACTCAACTCATTCAATTTTCGATTGATATTATCCAATTCACAATCAACACTATTTTTTTAGGAACATATATTGGAAAAGATCTTTCATTTGCAAAATTCATTATCCAATTTTTTTGCATTCCACCTTTAGACATATATTATAATTATTATTTTATTGTTGATCTCAATAAAATAAATTGGAAAAAGATTTTCATTTAATGACCAGGTCTTAGACCTGGTTGACCTCCTGGCAAAGGCTTACCTAAAAGTGGCTGTTGAAGACCTGGATTGTATGGAAGAACTGGCAAGTTTCCTGTTATGTATCTAATACCAACACCATTGCAATCATCTGGATAGCAGACTGAATAACTCTTGTTAACAACACACTTTGTCTCATGTGGAATTGGCTGAGCATTACACTCTTCACATCCATTCATAATTCTGTTGTACTCCTGTTGAACTCCCATAAGCTTTGTTGCATTAGCGATTAAGAACTGTCTTGCATCATAACTACTCATAACCTTATTACTATATCTGATCAAATCGTTAACATAGCCATTTGGTCTGTAATCAGTGAAATGACGTCCATCATCCATTCTTGGTGGACAATTAAAATATTTATTGTTAGATGTTTTATCACATACTCCACTCATTATTTATACTATATTAAACATTTTTTTTTCAGAAAAACACAAATTATGCCGTTAATCTTTTCCATCTTGGTCTATTTCTACTATCCAAAACAACCTCATATGTATTGTCATCATACTCACTTACCATCTGATATCCAACATCAAACTCCTTTGCCTTAGTAGATGGTGCTTTGAATTTCTTATTCTTTCCTCTCTTCTCTACAACCGCTTCTTCCTCTTTTGTAGTTGGTTGTTCTTCTTCTGCGACAACCTCATCTACATTCTCCTCAACAACTTCATCCACCTCTTCTTCAGCAACTTCATCCACTTTTTCCTCAGCAACTTCATCTACATCCTCTTCCTCGACAACCTCATCCACATTATCTCCTTCGATTTCATCTTCGACAACTTCATCGGATTGTGCTACTTGTTCTTCGACATCTTCATCATTTACACCTACTGTTTCTAAAACATCATCAACATCGACAACACCCTCATCATCATCCAAGTCTATATTCTTGTCCCACTCTCCGTCATCTTCATTATCATCTTGAGGTTGTTCATACATCTCGCCAGTGAATGGTGGAATGTCTCCACCCATAAACTGGTTCAATCCAGCTGGTAATTGTTGTTGAGTATTGTCCTCAATCTCTACAAGTTTCTTTTGGAGTGCCTTTATATCCTTAGTATTTATTTGGACCTTTGTTTCGTTATCTCTAACACGTTTGGAAATAAAATACAATAGTCCTATAACAATTCCAATCAAAATAATTAGCAAACCTATTAAATATGTTTCCATTTTAATAAATTGTTATATAAAAAACTAATTATTCAAACTCATGTCGATTTTTTTGGTTTCAACAATTTCTTGGACACTTCCATAGCCTTCTCTATAATATCCTCATCAAATCCATTATTCTTCAATAGTTCAAGTGCTATGAACTGTTTAGAGAATCCTCGCTTAAGTCTATAGTTGAATTTGATATTACCTGACAAATCCCTATCAACTTCGAACTTATAATTAGCAATATGATCCTTATTATCCTTCTCTAAACCAGACAGTTTAGTGTAATGAGTTGTCACCATAAACAGTGACTTCTTATATTGTGCCATCTTATTCAATATAGCATAAGCTCCGGAGAATCCCTCGACATGGTTAGTAGAGGAGAACAACTCATCCATTATAACAAATGAGAAATCATCACACTCCTTTATTTTATCCACATACTCCTTACTTCTAACCATCTCCGCCTCAAATAGAGATGATGTACCGATCACATCAGGAATATGCAGATAAGTGTCCACTATCTTGAAAGGAGTAATCTCAAACGATTTCGCTGAGCAAAGTCCAATAGTTTGTGACAACAATAAGTTAATGGCTATCGACTTAATGAATGTTGACTTTCCGGCTGCATTAGGGCCAGTAATAATAATGTTCTTGTTTATATTGACTGTGTTACAAACAGCGGAACTATCAAGATATGGATTTCTTATATCTTTACACTTAATAACAGGTTTCTCAATATCCTTATCAGTTCTAAACTTTGTCATAGTGAAACCGTTATTCATTAATCTGTGATTAGAGTTCAATGTGTCTACCAATCCTATGAATCTCAATATATCAACTGTTTTGTTTTTCAATCTCTCAAATATACAGAACCTACACAATATCCTTCCCTTATTATCAAACAGTTTCGGTTCACACTTGAATATATCTGCATCAACTGTTTTCTTAATACACTCTATTTCATTGCAAACTGTTGGAATATCTATTTCAAAATACTCTGCTAACTGTATATCTTTACAAAGATCCATTATCTTACAAGACTCACTAACCAATTGACAAACAGCATTCATCTTCAAATGAATCATGTTGATTATTCTGTTTATTGTTCTAGACAATGTGAAAGATGAGTAGATACTCTGCAAGTACATAATAACCCATATAGCTGTACTGACAAATCCCAACATCTTCGCTTTCTTAGGATCTTTGACAAAGAATCTGAAGATATTACTCTTGAAAAAGTTCATAAAAGTGTTAACAACCAATGAAAAGAAATTCTTCATACTCAATTTAAATGGAAGTTTCTTCCTAAATAATAGAAACAGTACAATAGGAACAACCATAGCACTCAATGGTGTTAATATTGCTATTACTGGGGCGAGGAATATTTTATAGATGTTATTTATCGATAATAGAACCTCTTTACTGTTCAACATACTATCTATCTTCTGAACTCCTGTATAATTGAGAAATATTATATTGTTGAAAACTTCGAGATGTCTCTTATTGTTGTTATTCCAAAACCAGGCTATATCACTCTCTAAACCATTTATTGTTGACAAAGATTTAGATATAGATTCGATACTCTCTCTGCTCAATTTGTTGTATATCTTCTGGACATTCTGTCTTCTCCCTAATATTTCAACATTGTGTGTGGGATTTGCGAGAATGTGTTTGAGATAGATGTTACCCAACTCTGTTTCTGTACCATTTATTTTTTTGTATACACTGTTGTCTTCTGTATTGTTATTATCCACGAAGAACTCTAAATCGTTGTATGCTCTTTCACTGACAGTTACAGAACATTCGCTTGTGTCTTTTATTCTAAGTAGGGTTTCGAATATTGAACAATCCATGTCTTTGGTACTCTGAACAAGTTGTAATCTGTCTTCCAATGTGAGTTCTTCCTCTTTTTTGTCTTTGATATCTTTCTCTTTCTTCTTTTTGATAAAATTGAGAAGATGCTCCATTAAAATTAAAAATAGATTAATGGTGATTAGAAAACGCAAAAAAAAATATATAATATTAGTATAATGCCTATCTTCGAAATTAAGTTACCACAAGATAGATATGTTAATACAGTGCAGGGTATTTACAAATATCTCGTAATCTTGATTGTGTTTCAAATATTAGTGTCATTGTCCAGAAAAGGAAAGACCTTCAATTTCGGATTCAGTGGCGAAATTTTGAACACCAATTTCTTAAACACTCTATGTTTACTATTGATTTCATACGTCGCTTACGAATTAATTTTCAGTGAATTGCTTATCATATCCTAATTTTTATCTTACCATAAACTATAAATGAGTGATAACAGAATCAATCCTAACGAAGATCAGTCAAAAATTATAGATGCTATCTCAAGCAACAAAGTCTGTTACCCAATGAGTAATAAAATGTGGTTCAACAATTACGGCGGAGAGATTATCAGAACTATCTACAATGGTAAACAGAAGAGATACATTGTTGCAAAGAAACCATGGAATCTACCTCCTAAAATGAACGAGAATAGGTTGTAATTTTGTATAAATTATATTGAATAACTATATATGATAAGAATATATGATAAGAATATATGTAGTTATTGTTGTAATCAATGCGATGATTGTTATTTTGATGTGTGCATATTTTGCAAGAATAAAGCGAATACACATGTGGGAAGATTGGATATTAGACGAGGGTTGGATTCGATGTAGTTGTATGGATATGTCAGACACTATAGAGAATACACAGAAACATCTCAAAAATTGTAAAGAGTTTGAGAAGAGTAATTGTAAGAAAAAGAAGATAGAGGATCTGGATAAGTCCAATATGCCGAGTTGTGATAGTATTTGGAACAATAATTTTTTTACACTTAGATTTTACACCTTTTAACATTTAAAATGCCAATTTAAAATTAACAATATAAAGTTATAAGGTTTAAGGTATTATCCTTTAGTAAAAACAACTGATAGACCAATTTTTATCCTATAAAAGGTAAAGGTCTGTAAATGAGTTAAGGTATAAACGTAAAATGATTTTTTCGTTTGGCAACTTACATTTTACAACCTGTATAATTATAAATAATCTCATTTTTCATTATTATTTACA
>Ga0180437_10002602_pt1 | contig 28388 bp, 24 predicted proteins | sample SS_ome_4_FD_132410 | JGI IMG/M metagenome (GOLD analysis project Ga0180437, IMG submission 132410) | Hypersaline lake sediment archaeal communities from the Salton Sea, California, USA - SS_3_D_1 metaG | ecosystem: Environmental > Aquatic > Non-marine Saline and Alkaline > Hypersaline >...
AAATCTCCTAAATCAGCTGTAGCAGACTCATAAGCTAAATTTACAGGATGCTTTAATGGTAAATTCCAAATTGGAAATGTTTCAAACTTAGCATAACCCGCGACCAATCCTCTTAAATGTTCGTGATAGATTTGAGAAAGACAAGTAGCCATTTTGCCACTACCTGGTCCAGGTCCAGTTACAATGATAATTGGTTTAGTTGTTTCAATATATTCATTAGCACCGTATCCTTCTTCGCTCACGATTCGATCAATATTAGTAGGATATCCTTTAATTGGATAATGGGTATATACACTTATGTTACGACGTTCTAATTTGTTCATAAATTGTTTTACTACTGGTTGTCCCTTAAAACGCGTTACTACCACAGCAATTACATTAATTCCCCCCTCACGAAGTTCATCAATTAGTTTCATCGCATCAGAATCATAAGAAATCCCAAAATCTGCACGAATTTTCTTCCTTTCAATATCCCCGGAATATATGCATACAATAACCTCAATTTTATCTTCAAGGAGTTTTAAAAGTTTTAACTTTACATTTGGGTCGAATCCAGGCAGAGTACGGGCAGCATGATAATCAGAAATCAATTTTCCACCAAATTCTAAGTACAATTTATTTCCAAATTGAGCTGTTCTGTCCATTATACTATTAGATTGCTCTCTTAAGTACTTATTATTGTCAAAACCAATTTCATCATTAAGCAATTTTATTTTCCATTTGTAAGTTTTAGTTAGCTATACAAAATCGACTATAATATATGAGGATCAAAACCATAAAAAAGGGTTATTATTAATTTTTTATTAAAAAAAGTTATTTTCCTTTAAAAACAGGTTCTCTTTTTTGACCTAATGCTTTTGTTGATTCTCTAAAATCACTTGTTTTAAACAAAGCTTGTAAACTTTCATTTTCTAAATCTAAAGTTTTTGAAAGTATGTCTCTAAAATAATGATGCATAGTTTTTTTCATCAATTTTAATGACATACTTGGTCCTTTAGGTGGAATAAGTCTTAATGCTTGCTTTCTCGTATAAGAGAGTAATTCTTTAGCAGCTATAGCTTTGTTAATGATTCCTAACCTTTCTGCTTCTTTTGCATAAATTTTATCGCCAAAGTAAAGAATCTCTTTTGCTTTTTGAAACCCTACATAGATTGGTAAAAGAAAAGAAAGTGCAAATTCTGGTCCAATACCTCGTTTAACGAAGTAAAACCCTAACCAGGCATCAGGATCATCCGCCATGTATATTAAATCAGCTCCTGCAAGCGGCATGGTAATTCCCGCACCTACAGCTAATCCGTTAATTGCAGCAATAACTGGTTTTGAGAAATCCCATAATTTCATACACAATCGTTTCTGAGCAATATCCATGAGATCAATTTTATTTTTGATATCATCCGGAATATCTGTAAGCATTTTAATATTAAAATAGCCACCTGAAGAGAACGCCTTAGCTTCCTCACATCCTGTCATAATTAAAACCCGAGCATTCTTATCTTTTTCCATATCCTCTAAAACTGTATCAATCTCTAAAAAGGTAATATATGATAGGGCATTTCTCCTTTCTGGTCTATTAAAGGTAATAGTACAAATCCCATTTTCTTCCTTTTCATAAATTATATCTTCAAAATTTTCTATATTCATTTTTGGTTAACCTATTCTATATTTTTCTATATCAATACCATATTTTAAATAGTGAGCGCGGGTTGTCTTTTCTGAATTTTTACTATTTTCCTTTAAAAAGGTTTCATATTGGTGTGGATTAGTGCCCTTCAAAGTAAGGATTCCTAGCATTGCTTTTGTATCATAAATATAAAGCTGATCTTCTTTAATTCCTTTAATATATTTTTTTACTGCCCTATCAGGAAGCATTGCTTTGCTTTGCATGTCTTTTAATAAATCTCGAGAAATTTCATTTAATTTTTCTTGACCAACATCATTAATAAGCTCTTTTGAATATTTGATTTTCGCTTTATCGAAGATAGTAGTTCTAATATAGGTAGGAACGATAACTGATACCTTAATCCCGTAAGAATTAAGTTGACCAAATAAGGTTTCAGATAAGCCTACGACTGCGAATTTTGAAGTAACATAGGGGAGGGGTTCGGTTGATCCCACAATACCAGCTCCCGAAGCAACGTTAACTATATGTCCTGATCTCCTTTCTAGCATTTTTGGTAGAAAAACTTCCAGTGAATGAATAACGCTCCACAAATTAACATCAAGGACTTGTTTCCAATCATCTAAAGTAATGTCTAAAATGCTGCCTCCAATTGCAATTCCTGCATTATTCAGTAATAAATCAAGGTGTCCTAATTTTGAAAAAAATTCGTTCGAGATAGATTTAAAATGGTCTATTCGAGTAACATCACACAAACCAGAATAAACTGTAGCACCAAGATCTTCAATCTCATTTTTTACTCTTTCGAGGTTCTCTATATCAATATCAGTAATAAATAGATTCATCCCTTCACGTGCTAATGCCAATGCAAAGGATTTACCTATTCCATTAGCAGCTCCAGTAATGAAACAATTTTTATTTTTAAGGTTTATCATAAAAATTCATCAATTCCTAAATTATTTTCTTACTTAGAAATTAATTTAAATTACTTAAAAGGATAATTGCTTTATCTTTTTTATTAAATAATTTATAATTAGTATTAAGGATAAATTCATTAAGAGATAAAAAGAAAATAGTAGAATATAAATAATAAATTCTAACTTAGAGAAGTTTAAAAATTTGTCTTAATGTAAGACTCATTATATATTGTTGTACTTGTCTAGTACCGCCACCAATTTCTTGTATTCTTGTCACTCCAAGCAAATCATGCATTAGAGTATTATCACATACTCCTGCACCGCCCATAAGGTTTGCACATTCATATGCTACCCTTTCACTTAATTTTGCACTTAAACATTTTAACTGTGATGCTGTAGCCATTAATGCTAAGTTAAATTCTTTTGGTAAAGTCCCCAATTGCTCCATCTTATCATCTATCATTCCACAGATGTTTAATGTTGCTAAGGTTAAGCTCATCGTTTCCGCCCACAAATCCGATAACGGAAACCCAACTCCTTGATACTTTAATACTTCTTGATCAAACTGCTTCCTCATATTTACATAAATTGCTGCGTGTGAAATTGCATTCCACGCTTCTGCAACGTTTAAACATACAATTCCTAATCGTTCTAGATTCAGTCCTTCAAATAAATGAGACCTACCATCACCAGGTTTGCCTAAAATAAATTTTTTTGGTATTTTGAGGTTTGTAAACGTTTCTTTTCCAATAAATATTCGAGGAGTCCACGGAATATTTATACGTTCTGCGTTCCATCCCTCCCATGATGTGTCTACTAAAAATTGTGCCATAGTATTTCCATTATTTTGTTCTGTTACGGCATAAATTACAGCCCAACCAGCTTTCGGTCCATTTGTTTGATAAATTTTTACCCCATTTACGAGAAAGCTTCCATCAGTTTGTTCTTCACATTTAGTTAACATATGAACGGCATCTGAACCTCTTTCCGGTTCAGTAATGCAAATACAACCAACTTTCTCGCCGGAAATCATTTCCTTTAAAGCCTTTAACCTTATATCCTCGTCTTCATGATGCAGCATAAGAGGATTTACCGCTAAAACTGTTGCTCCCGCACCCATTGCAAGTTGAGGATCAAAAAAATCCATTGCAAGAACCCTCATAAATTCTGTGGTCATTCCGTATGGTTCAAAATTAAACCCGAGATTATCAAATTTATGAATTCTAGTAACTAGTCCTTCTTTTCCAATCTCTGGGATCCAATCATAAAAATCTTCAGAATGATCTATATTATGGCTCTTTTCAAACCGTTCGAAAAATTTCTGGGTTTGTTTGAGAAAATTAAAGTACTTGGGTGGTAAATAACTCATTAGATTATAATTTAGAAATTTATTTCTATTCTTTAATGAAAGCTTTTCAAGAATCTCATCATTAATGCATTGAACTTGGCCTTTTTTATTACTCACAATATCAACTCTTAATATTAGTAATTTTTAATTAACTATTAGAGTATATTCTTAAAATAGGTTTAGAAATTTCCATTAATAAATTAAATCCAATTTATTATTTTTAGAGTAAATGCTTTGTTAGTTTAACCTCATTCTAGCACAAAATCGTAAAAATCCTTAAAAAAATAGCAGAAAAAATAAAAAATATTTTAAATTTTTAATCAAATTCGACAAAAACCTTTAACTCATTATGGGGTGGATGACCTAAAATCTTAAACATATCAGGGACATTCTCAAGTTTTATACGATTTGTAATTAATGGGTCGATTTTTATTTTTTTTTGAGCAAATAAGTTAATTGCTGTTGTGAAAATGTCTTGATTATAACCATATACTCCTCGAACAGAGATATTATTTAGTGTCATAGCAAAGATATTATTAATTTCAAATTTGCTTGAATGCAATCCTATAAGAGTTATTTTACCACCCATCTTTACCATTTGTAAGGATGTAGAAAAGGTTTCAGAGAGTCCAACGCAATCATATATATGATCTGGCCCAAGCTTATCTAAAAATCTTACAATTTTATTCCATTCCTTTGGTAAAAAAGCTTTATCAGCCCCTAGATCCAATGCAATTTTTTGCTTTGTTTCAACAGGCTCAAGAACCAAAATTTGATTTGCTCCTGCAGCTCTTAACACTTGAATAACAAATAAACCAATTGGACCAGCACCAATAACTACTGCGTTTTGACCTAAATGAAATCCAGATTGCTCTACAGCATATATTGCAACTGAAAGAGGTTCAACAGAAGCACCCTCATCATAAGTTACATTATCAGGTAATAGGTGTACCCTTTCTGACTTTACATTGATAAATTCTCTCATCGCTCCATTTTCTGTGGTCCCATAAGCAAAGTTTTTTATTTTACACATATTTTCAAGATTGTGAAGGCAATAGTAACATTCAAAACAAGGAATTTGAGGATTTACAGTTACTCTCATTCCAATTTTAATCTTCTTTACACTTTCACCAACTTCAACAATATCACCTGAAAATTCATGGCCAATAATTTTATTGGGAAAATAAGGTCCACCAGATTCATAAGAACCTACATCAGTACCGCAAATTCCAACTTTTTTGACTTTAATTAAAACTTCATCAGGCGCTATTTTTGGCTTTTCAAAGCCATCTTTAATCGTAATGGTTTCTTTACCTTCAAAAACAGCCGCTTTCACTTCAATTCAACCTCATTTTATCTAAAAAACTGAATTAGGTGTTTCATGAATTATAGAATCCCCATAGCACCCATGAGTTTTGTAGTATCGGGAGTCTCGAAGTCTATCTTAACGTCTAATACTGCTGGCTTACCAGAGTTTTTTGCTCTTTCAAAAGCAGGCTTAATTTCATTAGGATCAGTCACCACCTCTCCATAGCAACCAAAACTTTCAGCACATTTGGCATAGTCAAAAGCTGGAAGATCTACATCTATATAACGTTTCCCCTTAAACAATTTTTGCCCTGACTTTATCATCCCCCATGCATCGTTATTTGCGACAACATATACCAGATTTTTTAATTTCAATCTAACAGCGGTTTCCAAATCTTGAATATTTATCATAAATGCGCCATCTCCTGCGATAGCAACCACTTGTTTGTTTGGTTTGGCTAGTTTAGCACCAATTCCATAAGGTACAGCAGTACCTAATTGGCCCATTCCAGTAGCTGCCAGGGTAGAAAGTGGTTTTCGTAGATTGTAGTCATAAACTTGCTCTGCAGCAGAAACTGATATGTCTCCACCATCAAGAATTAAAATTGCATCTTCATCCATAGATTCAAATATATCTTTGATTAGTCTCTTAGGAGGAATTGGAATTTTATCTTTTAATAATTTCTTATTTAGTTTTTCTATATTAGTTTGACGAGTTATTTTTAGTTCTTCTAACCATGCTCTACTTTGAATCCTGTCTTTCTTTTTTGCTTTTTCAAGGATTTGAGTTAAAAACTGCTTACAATCACCAATAATGCCCAAAGTTACTGGTTTGGCACGACCAATAATTGAAGGGTCAATATCAACTTGGATTAATGTCTGAGAATCTTTCCAAAATGGTTCAGCTCCGTGGCCCATTGTCCAAGAAAATTTACATCCAAGGGCAAGAACTACATCCGCTTCAGGAATTACTTTCAAACCCATACCTGCAACTCCTGCACCAAAAAGGTATTGAGATTTTTCTGGTATTGTTCCCATCCCACTCCCTGATGTTATTACAGGTAATTGTAAGTAATCAATGAATTCCTCTAATTCGTTCCATGCTTCAGATCTTGTAACTCCTCCTCCAGAGACTATTAAGGGTTTTTTTGCATTGAGTATTAATTCCAAAGCTTTTTCTATTATTTCTTCCTTAACAACTGGTTTTTCAATGGCACGATAATTCTCTTTATTTAGAAGTATTAGACTATCTTCCTCAATTTCTTCGAGAAAAGCATCTTCAAATATTTCTAATAGCACTGGCTGAGGACGACCTCCTAAAGCTTCTCTAAATGCTTTACGAACGGCATCTGGAATTTCTTTGAGCTTTCGAATGCTTTTTTGATATTTGGTTATGGGTTTATACATTGTAATCTGATCTAGACTCCCTTGTAAAGTAAAAGAGTCTTGGAATTCTGAATTAACTTGAGGTACAATCGTAATTACTGGTATATTATCAGCCCAAGCGGCGCCTACTCCAGAAATCAAATTTGTTGCTCCTGGTCCAACGGTTCCAAAACAAATACCAGGTGTGTTTGTTACTCGTGCCCATGCATCAGCTGCATGGGCTGCTGCAGCTTCATGTCTAAATAATATAGTCTCAATTCCTGCTTCTCGCCCCCAATTATTAATTGCATCATACATGTTTAAGAATTGACCACCTGGAATTCCAAATAGATATTTTACATTTTCTTTAAGTAAACATTTAACTAAAACATCTCCACCGTTAATCTTTTTCTTTTCATCATTCATTATTTGCACCTATCTGACCTAAAATTCATTAATATAAATCTTAGACGAAATTATTTATATAATTAACTGAATTGACCTCTTAAGATAAAAACTTGACTATATTGTAAATTTCTCTAATGAGTTTAGAAATCCATTAAACTCCTTAGAATAGGTTTCAATCTTATTATAAGAAATATTTAGCACTCTTAATTCTTTTAATGAGAGGATTAACTTTGGGAGTCTTATTAGATTATTATAAGATAGATCCAAAATTTGAAGTTTTTTTAGATGTCCTATAGATGTGGGTAAACTCATCAATCCATTCCTACTTAAATTTAACAATTTAAGGTTCTGCAAACAATCTATTGATTCGGGGATGGAAAAATTATCAAGCGTCCGAATGCTATTTTCTTTTAAAATCTCAAGATATATTTCTGGATAGGTGAGCTTGTGAAAAGAGTTCATGTATTCAAGGTTTTTTTTAACGTATAACCAATTATGGATGTTCAGAGTCAATGACGTTATATGTTTATCATGAATTTCAAGCCAATTTCGATTGTAACGGAAATCATGAATCTTAATATAATGCGAATAAGATCTAAACTCGAATGTAGAATTTTGGTCAACCAAAGCGAATTGAGCTTCGAGATCAAGTATAAATCTAGCTTCATCTTTTGTTATCCCTAATTTTAAAGAGATTTTTTCTAGAACTTTATTTAATTCTATAATTATGGGCTTAATGACTGATTCATTACTATTACCTATCAAATTAAAAATTGTACTTAGGATTAAAGGCGATACTTCACTTTTTGCAACCCACACTAAAGAATTAATTGCTTGTTCTCGAAATAGGTTAAAAATTAACTTAGCAGCGGAATTTCGGACAAAAGCGCTCTCATCGGAAAGTAAAGAGTTTTCTATGATTTTAAATATTTCAATTTCGCGATAATTCAAACTTTTAATTATATCTATAGCTTTTGAACGAATTTGTGGGTCATTACTTCCTTCGATCAATGAAAGTAACTGATCTTGTGCTAGATTTTTGCTTATATCTCCCTTTAATACACCGTTATAAATTCCTTCCGGTGTGAGGGATTTATTCATTTCTAAAGTAGATGATTATATCTATGATTAAAACAAACTAGTTTTGAATCGATAAATAATTTTACCTTATAAAATTGAAATCCTGTTTTTTCGAATTTCAATTGCATTCTGAAATAAATGGAATGAAAAGATTATTGATTATTCACGTATAATAATCTAAATGAATAAAGTTTTTATAATTGGTAGTTTATATTACTCTCAACATTTAATATTAAATTAAATGTTAAAAAGGTTTAGAAAAATGAGCGAAACTAAAAAGAAAGATTCGAATGAATTATTAAATATTTTAATGATCTTAATTGGCATTGTCTTTATCTTTACCGCAGTGATGTCCTTTTTAGCATGGGCAGGAATTGTGGTACCTTCATGGTTAGCTGATTTTGCTACTGATCCAGATTTACAAGCTGCACTCACATTTTTTGGCACCCAAGGATTGATTCAGGGAGTTTTAGGCTTCTGGGCAATCGTTTCTGGTATCGGAATGTTTGGTGAGGAAGAATGGGCTATGGGACAAGGATTAGTCGTATTAAGCATTATGGCTGTGACTAGCATTAGCCCAATAATCGGTTGGTTTAGCAATCCAGCTAGTTTTGACGCAGGATATTGGCCAAACTATATTATTATCGTTGCATTTATTCTTGGAGTAGTAGGATTCTTCTGGCTATTATTTACAAGAAAGAGATATGATTAATTGATCTTTTTAATCAGAAGGTCTTAATATAATTCCCCTTTTTTTTATTAATTTTTTTTCCTTTTCTTATATCATTATAACCTTGTTAATTGATATATAGCGCATATACAATAGTTTGATTAGAATTAACTTCTTAAATGAGTTTTAATTCTGCTTAAACGAATATAATTAAAATATCTATACAATACAAGAAAATAGAGAAGTGATATGATTGCGAACATATGAACAATATGTTGAAAACCTGAAAAAAATGAAACCAAATATTTATATCGGGGACGAAAAAGTTGGACGAGATGACTGGAGAATTAAAGGGGGTATGGGAATTATCAAAGAGACGTTTGATAAAGCTCATGATCCAGATTGGGAAGATTTATGTACAGCCACAAGTCATTTAACTGGAAAAAAAATTAACAGATTTACTCATATTCACCAAAGTGAAGAAGACCTTCTAAAAAAGCAAAAAATGACAAGACAATTATGCCATCGTGTAGGTGGCTGCATTCAAAGATGTATGGGAATTGATTCATTAAATGCTTTATCTGTTATAACATATGAAATGGACCAAGCTCTAGGAACAGATCATTATGAACGATTTAAAAGGTATATGGAATATTTTCAAGAAAATGATTTAGTAGCTAGCTGTGCTCAAACCGATGCGAAAGGAGACCGTTTAAAGAGACCACACGAACAAGAAGACCCAGATCAATATTTAAGAGTCATAGAAACACGAGAAGATGGTATTGTAGTAAGAGGATGTAAAATAAATATAACGAATACTCCATATGCCGATGAATTTATCGCAGTCCCTTGTAGATATATGGGGCCAGAAGATAAAGATTATGCGGTTGCTTTTGCTTTGCCGGCAGATTGGGATGGAGTGAAATTACTCACAAGACCGGCATGGATTCGTGAAAGCAAGGTAATTGATTCTCCCTCTTCAAAATTAGGGGATTGTGAAACCTTTATAATTTTTGATGATGTTTTTGTACCTAAAGAGAGAGTCTTTTTAAATGGTCATGGAGACCCGAGACAGACACCCTATGCAGGATTTCTTGCACTGATGTTTGCTCATTATCATCGACATAGTTATACTGGTTGTAAACCAGCTATGTCCGAAGTCCTCGCTAGTGCAGCAGCTTTAGTTGCAGAATATAATGGGATAGAGAAGGCTAGTCATGCTCAAGATAAAATTTCTCATTTAATCGGTACTGCAGAATTAGTGTTTGCGGCTGGAGAGTCGAGTGCAAAACATTCGGAGAAAGCACCTTCTGGAACTCAGGTACCAGATGAAATTTTAACAAACGCAGGGAGAAGATTGGCAGGCGAAATGATTTTCGAAGAATATAAAATATTAGCAGATCTTTCAGGTGGAATTATAGCAACTTTACCTTTTGAGGGATCTTTCTTTAATGAAGATGTTGGAGATCTCGCCATGAAGTACTTACAGCGTAATCCAAGAGTAAAACCCGAAAATATATATAAATGTTTCAGAGGTATTGAAACAATTGCAGTTTCTGAATTAGGTGGCTTAATGCAAGTTGCAGGTATTCATGGTGGTGGAAGCCCACAGATGGAAACCATTACCATGATGATGCGCTACGATACAGAACGTCTAAAGGATATAGCTAAATACCTTTTTGGTATTAAATCCAAGCTTAAACCTTATGACAGGCCAACAGTAACTCCCAGAAAGCAACTAGAAAAGTTCAGAATTGCTATGCAAAGGAAGAGAGACGAAAACTAACTTTTCCTAACTTTTATTTTTTTATTTTATTTAGCTTTTATAATAAGCATAATGTGAAAACTTGTGATTCGGTTATACTATCTATTGGAATTTCCTCTTGTTCATTTAAAAATTGTGAAACAGAAATCCCTTTTGCATATAACTCGTTAAATTTATCGTTAAAGATTTGATAGATATTTTTATTACGAGAAATATAAGCTCCAATCAACCTATTTGTAGGATCAAAACTAGGTTGTATTAATTCATTATCTGTAAGGCTAAAATTACTAAAATCATCGTATGTTACGTGAACATCTAAATTACCAAATTTAAAATTAAAAGAGGCTACGTGATTCGAAAGGAGTTCAAATTCTTTACTAATTAATAATTCTTTAATTAATTCTGCGTTAAATATAACCTTTAGATCAACATTTTTAACATTATTCTTTACTTTAATCATTCCCGTCTTCATAGATTCTCTTAAATTTTCGGGTATGTTCTGAAAGCCATGTTTTTTAAAGATTGTTGTTAATTCGTTTTCATATCTAATACCTAACGCAATTTTACACTGGTTTTTAGCCATAAAAGAATAATAAGTATCATCAAAATTGTTTAGATTATAATTAATAAATTCCACGAATTCTTGGGTTGTAGGTTCTTCAAGTTGATATTGCTTAATAAAATCTACTAAAGCATTTTCTGCTCGCTCTTTTTTTTCTTGAAATTCCAGTGATAATTTGTCGATTCTATCATTAACAATAGCTTGCCAGATTGAATCTGGGGGATTAGCGAGATGAATTTTCATGGGTCTATCATAGATTTGTATCAAGCCTAAATCATTTAAAACTGAACAAATTTTATAACCACGTTTAAGAGTAAGATTATATTTTGAAGCAACTTCTTTTAAATTGTCAATTCTTTTATTGATTAGTAAATAGTGATAGATTCTTTCTATACCTTTTTCTATTACCCCAATCGCATCAAATAGAGAGCTAAGTGCTAAAAATTCAGTGTCTTCCATGAAATCACCTACTTTCAGTTCGTTTTAACGTTAGTTCTGTGAGAACCTCAAATGTTTTATTGACATTTTGTCCAGTTTTGCTTGATATTTCTGCAAATGATGCTAATTCATTTTTTTCAGCAACCTGAATACCATATTCTCTAGTAATTTGTCTTTGGGTATCAGTAAGATCCAATTTTGAACCTACTAGCATTATAGGAATAGGACCCCCCTTTTGACGAACAATATTAGTCCATTCAGCAATATTATCTAGGGTTTGTGGTCGTGTAATATCATATAATAAAAAGGCTGCATTTGCTCCTAAACAGTAGGTGGGCAATAAAAATCTAAAACGTTCTTCACCTCCAACGTCCCAGATTTGTAACTTTACCTTTTTGTCATTTAGATCAATTGTTTTAACGTGGAAATCTACTCCGATTGTAAGACGCTCAGAAGGATTAAATATATTATAACAATATCTTTTGGTAAATGATGTTTTTCCTACAGAAGCATCTCCAAGTAATAATATTTTAAACGTGTAATCATATGATGAAATTCTTTAACACCTTTTTTTAAATATTGATTTGTTACCCCAACCTCAATTAAAATTATATTTTTGCTTTTAATATTTTAAAATCTGATAATTTTGGCTTAATAGCAAAATTTTCATTGATATGACTTACTTTGTATATATTAATAATTAAAAATGTCTTTTTTAATTCTTTACTTTTTGATAAATTTTTATTCTTTTTAGTTGTGTTAAAGAATAGCAACAAAAAGATAATAATCTAAAAAAGAGATTAAAGATCAACCTATTTTTTCGCTTTAAAGCCCATCTTCTAATTTTTCCTTAAGGGTATTAAAAATTATAGGATTAAGCTCTTTGTCAAGATGGGCTTTTAAATGTTTGTATATAGTAGAATTATCTTTAAATTTAGATAAAAATTTCATGGTTTTATACCGAACCGAATCATCTGGATCTTCTAAGAGAGGCAATAAGAACTTGATATACCTTTTATCATTATTAACTTCAATTTTCATTATTGCGCGAGCTCGAAGTATAAAGTCAGGGTTGTATAGTTGGGGAAGCAAATGATATTCTACTGTGGAATTTTGTGTAAAATCTAAAATAAATTTGAAAATTTCCTTCTTAAAGTCATCAGACTTATCTAATTCATCAAGAATATTATTTATTGTTGTTTTAGGTATTTTATTTCCCAGTTTTAGTAAGCTTTCAAATGAAATGAAGAAATTTTCAGATATTTCAGATTTTAAATAATTTAGTAGTCGTTTAATAATTTTGTCGTTTACTTTTGAAATTTCGATGACATCCCAGTTATCATTTTCATTATAATATGGATCTTTCCTAAAATTGTTCACGCTAACAAACTTTATCTCTTTTAGTTTTGTATAATTTAAAATTGCATTACTACTTTTAAAAAGGATATTATTAAAACAAAAATAAAACACAGCTTTAGAAATAAATAATCCAATAATAATTTTACAATGGATTATAATTAATTGGTTAATATTGAGAAGATATAGGATAAAAAATCCTAAGAAAAAATAAGTAAGTCAGAAGATTGAGCGCGATAATTCAGAATTTATTCATAAATTCATAAACATTATTGTAAAATATATCTTCTTTCTGAATTTTCGAAATGGGTAAACATAAAATTTTATCTATCTCCAATTGAAGAGGATTTGTGGTTGGAGCATCTGAACCAAAAATTAAACGTTTATGACCAACATTACGAATTAAGCTTAAAATTCCGAGTGGAATTGAACAAGAGGTCTCAAATATAATATTTTTATACTTTTTCAAGTTTAAACCAATATCAATTGCTAATTCCATTGAGAGCGCTGCATGTCCGAGGATAATTGTTAGATCAGGATATTTAGTTGCCAATATGCTAAAATCCTTAATACTTGTTCCGCTAAAAAATGAAAATTTTGGAGATAAATGAATAAAAATAGGATATTCTTTATTATATTCTTGCATAAAGTCTATAAGTTTCAAGACATCTCGAGGGATTTTAATTAAGTTTATTGATGGTTGTAATTTAATCCCACAAAAACCCTTCTTAAAATGTTCTTCAAGTATTTTATAACTTTCTTCTTCATTTTGAGAATCGATATTTGGATTAAACCAAAAAAACGGATAGAATCTTTTGGGAGCTTGATTACATATTTCTATTACATCGTCATGATTCAATTGACCCTTTGGAATCATTTTATAAGTCTTTAATTGATTAGTGTCGATATCATCCATTTGTGGTGAGATTTTGGCAGCTCTATTAATAGTTGTTATAATTGCTTTCTCAACGTTATGCGCATCCAAATATTCAATTATATTTTTATTACTATCTAAAAATAAACCATAAGAATGAAGGTGCGCATCAAATATTTTAAATTCATGGGCGATCATTTTTAATCAATCTTGATATTATTTTAATAATCCCTAAATTCATTTGCAGCATCAAACATTGATACAATATTTTGAGGAGGTACTTCCGCTGTTATGTTATGAATATTAGATGCGATAAATCCGCCCCCAGGCTTAAAGCATGCAAGATTTCTTCTAACTTCTTCTCTAATAGACTCTGAATTTCCAAAAGGTAAAGTTTTTTGTGTATTACATAGTCCACCCCAAAACGTTATCAAATTTCCAAACCTTTTTTTAAGAGAACAGGGTTCCATATCATACGCAGAAATCTGGACTGGATTGACAACATCATACCCTATTTCTACAAAATGGGGTATAAATAAAGGAATTGAGCCGCAACAATGGTAATTGATTTTTGCATCTGTCAAATCATGAACTTTTGTCGATAATTGCCTTTCTATCGGTTTTATCATGTTCTCATATATCTTTAAGTTCATAATTGGACCCGCTTGTTCGGCTAAATCTCCGTTAATACATACAACATCAAGATATTCTCCAACTTCATCTAAAAATGTTATATTGTAATCAATCCAATAGTTTAATAAACTTTTCATAGCAGCTATGATTAATTCAGGTTTTGTTTTTAAGTATCTTAGTGTTTTGGTAAAGGAAAATAAAAATGTACAATATTCGTATATGCAACCAGAAGGGTGTCCAGAAAGGGCATAATTAGTTGTTTCGTAAAGTTTTTTAGCTATTTCACGCAAACCTTTAAATGGGGATTTATCCTTGCCATCAGGCCAATTATAATTTTCAATCTCTTGTACGGTTGAAAATTCTGCAAAAGGATAAATAACCGGATCATAGTACAATATATCGTCGATATTTTTTTCAGCATCATTTCCCCAAAATACTCCAAATTGATCATATACACCAACATATTTTCCCTCATACTGGGGTTCCATATCCTCCACTCTTATCATGCCACCTTGAGGACGAATATAACGTATATCAATATTAAACCTCTCTAAAACTGCTTCACAAGGATCTGCAATCTGTTGGACAAAATCTGCAAATTTAATACTTTTATCATCAATTTCTAAATATGCTAGTAAATTTTTATATGCTTTAAGATGAATACTCGATTGATTTCCTCCCAAATCCAGAGGAACTTTGTCTGGTTCCCTATGATTAAGTGTTATATTCACTCTTTGTTTTGAATTCATTCCCTTCATTTTTTATAGTAATTAGTATACTTAATTTAAAGGTAAGAATAATTTATTGCTAATAATAATTTATTATTTTAAAAAGTAAGATTATAAGTTTTATCTTTGTTTGTTGGTAGACATGACCCCGCATGCAAATTTCATAAAAAGGATTAATATCATATTATTATCATCGCAAAATAAGAGATAGGTGGTTAAATTATAGAAAACTCGAATATTTTGCCAAATATTGTAATTTTTATAGCAGATGAGATGCGTGGAGATTGTATCTCATTAAATGGAAGAATAAATCCCTTAATTAAAACCCCAAATCTTGACTCTTTAGCAAAGGATGGTTTCGCATTTACTAATTGTTTTACTGTCAACCCGGTGTGTGTTCCTTCCAGGATTGCAACATTCACTGGACAATATATCCATTCAAGTGGTCATAGAAGCTTATATTATTTAATTCAGCCCCATGAAGAGAATTTACTAAGGTTATTAAAGAAAAAGGGGTATAATATTGTTTATTTTGGAAGAAATGATACGTTTTCAACAGAAGCTTTTAAAGTAAGTGTCACAAATAGAATTCCTCTCAAATTTACATCAAAGCTGAAGGAAAATCCTTACACTGAAGATCATTATTTAAGAAAAAGCTTTTATTTTGGAGAAAGAACAGTAGAGGAAGCAAAAGATTTGGATTATTATGCTATTCAAGAAGCGATTAGATACATAAATTCTGAAGTTCAAAAACCATTTTGTTTAGTTATTGCTCTCAGTTTCCCCCATCCGCCATATACTGTTGAAGAACCATACTTCTCGATGTATAATCGAGCAAATATACCTGATCCAATACCTCCGAGACTAGAAGATAAACCAAAATTTATGAACTTAATTCATGAGCATTATGGATTAAATGAGTTGAAGAAAGAAGATTTTAAAGAGATAATAGCGACCTATTATGGTATGATTACTAAAGTTGACCACCAATATGGCCAAATTGTTAATAATTTAAAAAAAGTAGGAGAATTTGAGAATACAGCTATTTTATTTTTTGCTGACCATGGTGATTATGTAGGAGATTATGGTTTAACGGAAAAATGGCCAAATGCATTCCAAGACTGTCTGATAAATATTCCATTAATCATGAAAATACCAAATATAAATATCAAGGATAAAATTTTTCATGAATTAATAGAAAATGTAGATCTTTTTCCTACAATTTTAGATATTGCCCAAGTTAAAACCAAATATACGCATTTTGGTAAATCATTATTTCCTTTATTGAAAGGGGAAGTAGACTTTTTTAGAAATGCTGTTTTTGCTGAGGGGGGTTATGACCCTAGAGAACCTCAATGTTTTGAACCGGTTATAAACAGCCCTCAAACACCATATATTGGGATCTATTTTGATAAAACTAACATACCTAAAGAAGATCGAACAACTGTGGCGCGTTCAGTTATGATTAGAACAAATAAGTGGAAATTAATTATTCGAAGCAAGGGGAGGGAAGAATTTTATAACCTACAAAATGATCCAGATGAAATTTTAAATTTAATTGATGATAAAGATTATCTCACAACCATAACAGATTTGAAAGAGAGATTGTTGCGTTGGTATTTAGAGACTAGTGATAATTCTGATTGGAAACGAGAAAGGCTTGTTTAAAGGATTTATTTTTTGAAAGGAACAAAATGAGTTATCAGAAAGGATATATTAAAATATAACCTCATCAAAAATCTTCTTATTAAAAATTTTATATAAACTTAAAAAAGTGATCTATTTGAGAGAAAACGATAGGATTCATTCTTTTAGTGGCCATTTTTTGTATTCACTAGCCGCAATTCCATCTTCTTTACATTATAGCATGATTCAGTCATTTTTAATATTCTTTTATACTCTAAAGGAAGGATTGGATTTAGGATCTGCGGGATTATTACTACTCTTATACGGTATATGGAATGCTGTAAATGATCCACTAATAGGATATTATATGGATAAATGGAAATGGAAAAAATGGGGTAGAAGAATTCCTTATATTGTTATTGGTACGATCCCTTTTACAATCGGATTTATATTTTTATGGTGGGTTCCTTGGAATGACCAAATAGGGATATTTTTGCATGGGTTTATTATGCTTTTTTTGTTCGATTTTGGCTTTACTTTAACGATGACTGCTTGGTCTGCTCTTTATACTGAGATGTATGAAACCGAGAAGGAACGTGCTTCCGTAGTAGCTTTAAAAGATTTTCTTGCATTCTTCTCGGGAATGATAGGGATATTGATACCCCCTCTCTTAGCAGATTCAATTGGTTGGCCTTTAGTGGGAATTATATTTGGTTCGTTAATACCAATTACCATGTATTTATCACTTTTAGGAACAAGAGAAAGAAAAGAATTTCAAATCGATGAACCACTATCCATATTTGCTGCTTTTAAAGAAACATTCATAAACAAACCCTTTTTAATCATTACATTAACTTATACATTAATTGACTTTCTTTCGGGACTAACGTTAACAGTATTGCCTTTATATGCTTTTTTTATACTCAAGATGGACGAGAGCATGGTTGGGTTTGCAGCAATTGGAGTTGCTTTAGGAACTATCACCAGTATCCCGTTTTGGCGCTGGATTTATGCTAAGAAAGGTCCAAAGTATGGATTAATGCTTGCTATAGGAATTTTTGTTATAGGTATTTGGCCTTTGTTTCTTGTTAATGATTTTATACTGTTAGTAGTTCTCACTTTATTACCTGGTTTTGGATCTGGTGGTATGATAATGACAGAGCCTTCTATTAGCGCAGCAATCGATTCTGATGAACTAAAGACAAATAAACGTCGAGAAGCTACATTTATGGGGGTATTAACATTTGTTGCAAGGTTATCCATGGTCTTATCTGGTTTAACACTTATAATAGTGCAATTTTTAACTGGATTCGACCCCGAAGCCACAATTCAACCGCCCTCGGCAGAAATAGGACTCAGAGCCCTAGTGTCCTTAGTTCCAGTAATTGGAGGTGCACTTGCTTTATATGTTTTCAGCTTATTCCCTCTTAATTATAGGAAGTTCACAGAACAGCAAGAAATGCTCAAAAGCCTTCACCAAGAAAGATTGGATAAGCTTGAATTAAAAGAAAAAGAATTTCAATAAATTCTCAATTCTATTATTTTATTTTTATTATTTACAACATTTCAGAATTTCAATGGATATTTTCTGTATTTTTCTATAGCCGCTCTCATTGCTAGTATATTTTCCCAAGGCATATTTAAAATATCATGACTTGGTCCGATGATATAACCCCCACCATAACCTGCCGCTTTTAGACACCTCTTCACATCAGCTTCAACATTTTGGGGCGATCCAAATGTCAAAACTCCCGAAGAATCTAATCCTCCCATAAAACATAAACGATCACCTAAGCTCTCCTTTAAACCCACCAAATCAACTCCTGCCGTAACTTCTAAAGATTGAATACAATTAAGTCCAACATCGATTAAATCAGGTAAAAATTGATCTATCTTACCACATGAATGAAGAACTATTAACATTCCATTTTTCTTACATACGTCATACATCATTTTGTGGTAGGGGAGGATTAATTCTCGAAAATCTTTTAGAGAAAAAATCGGGTTTCCTTTATATCCAAAATCATCTCCAAAGAATACAATGTCTACACCAGATTCAGCAAGTCTTTTAATAATTTCAATATTAGTCTTTGCATATTCTCCCATAACTTCATGAATGAAAGATCGATCTTTTCGCATGTAATATGCTAAGCGGAGAAGAGAAAGCCCATTGAATAATGATTCCGTAGGATTAATAGGCATGCTGACCATAGGATAAAAGTAGGGTGAGACTGCTTCGACAAAATCTTGCCAGATTTGTGGTGAATAATTAATTTTATCATTTAATAATTCCGAGGGTTTTCCATATCTGTCCCAAAAAGAATGCAAAATTTCAGGACTTGTGTAATAGCCTCCAATATACCATCTGTATGATAATCCAGTATTCACTTGTTCCACAATTTTATAAATTCTTCCATCTAAAGTGTCGATATAACAATCGGGATATTCAGGAGGGGCTTTCTTAGTTCTAAACTTTACTTTATTATACCCAAATGGGTCCATAGCAAAAATATCAACATTCCAAAATCGTTGTTCTGTAATAAAATACTTGACTTTGGATGATTTTGGTTGTACCCAAGTCTTATTTTTTTCATGTTCATTTGAGTTTTTATACGCTTGGAATGATGTCCCAGTTTGTTCAAAACCAAATACATTTATTGGAACCATATCAGGTTCTCCATCTAACTCAAGAGCTTTAAAAACTCGTTGCCTTTTACTTAATACCATTTAAATCATTTTGAAACTTCTTATTATAATAAGTTTTAATTTATTTCTTTAGGTTCTTCACGTGGTATTCTTTCAGCTACAGGGAGCAATTCTGGAAACTTTTTATGTGGTTCTAGCTGATACCAATAAGCAGTTGAAGAATAATCGTCCGATCTCTGATTTGCATGTCCATGCTCGATTTTTACCTTAATATTTTTATGAAAATGTATAGGATCTTCTATATGATAGCGATAATATGAAATTTTTCCACTCCAATTTTTTCCACCAGGGAGTATAACCCCAAAGTAAGGAGAACAATAAAATTGATTTGGACACCAAGCAGTACAAAAATAATCTTCAGTGCCTGTGCCATATAATATACTCTCACCATCATCAATCTCTATATAGTCATCACCCTCACCTGGCCACCATAAATCCATCTTTGAAGTATTATCAGGAGTCATTAGATTATGAATATCTAAATGACAGCCTACATAATGACCTTCACCTGTTGCTTCGAGAATAACATAATCATCTTCATGGGTTTGATTCTTCTTGATGAAATATTCAACTTTCTTCCCTGTTCCATAGGATTTTCCTTTACAAGGATTTTGTCGATTCCAAATTGCATGAAATTTGCCAAACTCTTGAGGAATACTTATGTGTTCTTCATAATCAATATAAAAGTATAATACAGTTAATGTATCTGATTCATTTTCTACTTGAATCTTTGCATTTATTGAAAATGGCATTGGAAAAAAACAATTAAAGCCTTTACCATCATTAGGTCCATTAGAAAATGGTAAACTCCAAAAATTAATAGTTTTACCATGACCTATCCCAAAAAAATCTCCTACAGGAACTTCTACTGATGGATTTTCTTCGTTATCCCACCATATTCGAAGAACTAATTTTCTAAGATAATTCGGATCAGAAGATGCGATTGTCATCCATATATGTTTTATTATCCCTGCTCTTTCTATATTACATAACTGGTAAGTTTCATTGGGTTTTAACAGGATATTATCCATATTTCCCCCAGTTTTATCATAACTCGAAATTCTCTTTCTTTTTACATGCTTATTTATCTTCATTAAATTTGATAAAGAATTATATCCTAGTCCCATTAATATCTCCTGATTTTATTACAATAATTTATAAGTTTTAGCAAAGAATCTAAATTATCTAATTTATAACAATCTTTCACTTTAATAAAATGTTGTTAAAAGTCAAGAATGAATGGTTTGTTGATGAATACGGACGAAAAGTATTATTAAGAGGAGTGAACCTTGGAGGAAGCTCAAAAGTACCATTTAAACCTAATGGTGCAACCCATATCAAAACCAATTTTACAGATCATAGAGTTGTTTCCTTTATAGGGCGTCCATTTCCTATTAAGGAAGCAGAATTTCATTTTAAAAAAATCAAACACTGGGGATTTAATTGTTTACGATTTTTAATTACTTGGGAAGCAATAGAACATTCCGGACCAGGAAAGTATGATAAAGAATTTTTAAATTACATTGAAGAAATCCTTAAAATTGCAGGTGAATTTAAATTTTACACCTTCATCGATCCTCATCAAGATGTATGGAGCAGGATGACGGGGGGGGATGGTGCTCCTGGATGGATATTTGAAAAAGTTGGATTAGATTTCACTAAATTCAATGAAACTGAAGCAGCATCGGTAATGCAATATCGATTTGACCCTCTTGATCCTAATTCTTATCCTCCAATGCATTGGGTTGGAAATTCATTAAAATTTGCTAACGGGACAATGTGGAGCTTATTTTTTGGATCTAAAAGTTTTGCTCCATCTTCTAAAATAGATGGAATTCCTACTCAAGATTACCTTCAAGATCATTATCTGAATGCAATTAAGCAAGTGGCTTTAAGAATCAAGGATAATCCTTATATAATTGGATTTGATACATTAAATGAACCAAATCAAGGATGGATAGAATTAAAAGTAGATGGAAGCAATATAGAGGGTTTTTCAGAAGTATTAGGATATGCCTTTACTCCTTTTGACGCTATGTTAACAGGGTCTGGATATCCACGAACCATTGGATATCGAGAAATAAAAAGATTTGGGATAAGAGAAACGCGTAAAGATATTATCAATAAAAACAAGGTATCTTGTTGGCTTGACGATTATGAAGATATCTGGAAAAAGGAAGGAGTATGGGATTTAAATGAGGAAAACGAACCTGTTATATTGAATAATGATCACTTTACTCAAATAAATGGTAAAGACGTTATTTTTCATCAAGATTTTCTTTCTCCTTTCATAAATAATTATACTAAAATCATTAGGAGTGTTATTCCAGATACAATTATGTTTTTTGAAGGTCCCGCCGAAAAATTGATGAAGGGGGAGAGCTTTGAATTAGATTTTCCATCAAATATCGTAAATGCTGGTCATTGGTATGATGTCGCAACGTTGGGAACCCAAAAGCCGATGTTAAAAGCCAATTTTGATACCATCTCAAATAAACCCGTTATTGGAAAAAATAATGTTCAAAATCTATTCATTAAACAATTAAGCATTATAAAAGAATTCTCTAAGACAATTCAAAACGGAATCCCAACTTTAATTGGAGAATTTGGGCTCCCATATAATCTTAATAATAAAGAAGCATATCAAAAATTTAAAACTGAACCAGCAACTACTTGGAAAAGTCATATTAAGGCATTAACAATGTATTATAACGCTTTAGATGCTAATATACTGCATGCTACTCAATGGAATTACACTGCGGACAATACAAATCAATGGGGTGATCAATGGAATTTAGAAGACCTTTCTATTTATAGCAAGGATCAACACCTAAATCCAGACGATATTAATAGTGGAGGACGAGCAATTGAAGGGTTTTGTAGACCTCATTTAATAGCTTGTGCTGGAACGCCCCTAAAAATGGAATATAATAGAAAGGGAGGGGAATTCATTTTTGAATTAGATGCGGATAAATCTATTGAAGCCCCAACAATTTTCTATATTCCAAAAATTCAATATCCACATGGATTTGACATATATCTATCTGAGGGAAATTATGATGAAAATCCTTATGAACAAATTATCTTTATACGAACTGATAAGAGTGGAAAACATCAAATTAAGATTACTAGAAAAGATTAAAGATAATCAAATAAAAGAAAAGAAAAATGAAGCTTTTGTGATTCAATTCCAGTTCAGATATTTATAATTTTTCTGAACTATTCCTTCTAATCCATCTAAAATAGACTTAGTTCCGCTAGTTTTATATACTTTCACTAATTCTTCCATATTTGCCATAGATCCTTTTTTTGCGGATAAATATGATAGAAGTACAACAGCTACTCCTTCTCTTGCTTGTTCTGGAGTAAATTCTGGCATTTTATCTTCTAAGATACAGCTAGCAAAATAGTCATCTTCTTTACCCATTGATATTTTATAGTAAGCAGGATATGATCCATGCTCAACTTTTGGGCTGTAGAACTCACCTTTTATTTCTGCTTCTGGATGAGTCGAAAATACTTTTATAGGGTCTATCCAAGAATGATCTTCAAGAATTGTACCCTTAGTTCCATGGAGTTCAGTTCTGTTAGTAAGGGGATGTACTGTTGTGGAAGAAAGATCAACTGTTATCATAGCACCACATTTATAATGTAATAAGATTATTGCTGTATCTTCTCCTTTATTAGGAGGTGAATTCATTGTTTTTCCTAACCAACATTGCGCAGAATCTACTTCACCAAGGAACCAATTTAACATAGTAAATTTATGCACACCTTGATCTGCCACAACTCCACCACCTCCTTTATCATAACAGAAATGCCACCAATCAGGATCTAAGAATTCGTTAGGTGCACAATACGCACCCTCATATGTTCTTCCAAGCATGACATCTCCAATGAATCCTTTCTCAAGCATTTGTTTAATAAGTTGATGAGCGGGAAGAAATCTATGATTTTCAGCAATCATAAATTTAACTCCAGCTTTCTTTGTTGCTTTTATCATCTCATCACATTCCTCTAAACTAGGCGCCATTGGTTTTTCACATAAAATATGCTTTCCAGCTTCAGCAGAAGCAATTACCATATCTTTATGTAAATAATGGGGTACTAAAATAAGTACTGCTTCGATATCACTTTTAAAAAACTCATCCAAAGTAGTATATGTTTTTAATTGCGAGTATTTTTCAGCATTGCGTAATTTACTCTCATCAATATCATAAGCAGATACGAATTTTATTTTTGAGTTATTTTTGGTGCCGATTTTATGATATCTCCATACTGCGCCTGCTCCTATTATCCCAAATTTAACAAAATCTTCCATTTTATTACCTTGCTTTATGATCGTTAATAACTTTAAAGAATTTATAAAAAAACCTTAAAGATCCATAAATACTTCTAATCTTTGAATTGCATTCATATCCCCTTTAATAATTATTGAGCCTTCCATAAATAGCTCCATGGGATCAACACTTCCATTTGCAATACCAACAAAATTATCTGATTCGATTTCTAAAGTCATCTCAGCATTTTCATCAAAACCATCCTCTAACCTTGCTTTCTGATCCTTGAAGATCATTTTAAGCTTATAATCAATATCAGAAAATACAAATTGTAAAGTCTTATTATAATCTTCAAATTCCTCTGCTACCTCTGGATCTTCTAACATATTTACCCACTTATTTAATGCTTTATCAATTTCTTCTTTTGATGCCATTTTTACCACTAATTATTTTTTTTAATTATAATTTGATTTCTTACTTTATAAAATTAAATATCCTCATTGATTTTTTTCAAAAGTTCTCTTGGATATTGAGCTTTAAACCAAGGCATGCTACTATACCAATGAGTTAACAGTTTAACTAGAAAGGGAGGGTTGTTTTTGGCTTGATTTTTATTTAAGAAATATAATCTGCGATATTTCTCAGCATATTTCCATCCACTTAATTTTAAAGCGGCTCTTCTAACTGTAAACTTATACGTTAATTTTAATCTATTTAATAACCAAAACTGGGTTTTATGGCATAAAAGTAAATCATCTATTAACTTAAAATCTTCAGATTTAAATCCAAATCTAAAATTAGGAAATAGCGTTCCATAAAAGTATAATTTCGGTTTAAAGTCAATTAATTCGTTTTTAATAATGTAATATATTGCTTTACCTGTATTTACATGATCTTTATGTTGGTACCATGAATACAAAGCTTCGGGAGCAAAAATAATATCAGGTTTTTCTTCATTTAGGTATTGAGTAATACTATTTATTAATTCTTGATTAAATTTCACAAAACCATCAAAATAACCGAAAAAGTGAACATCCTTAGGAGATATTCCATGAATGGAAAGGGCTGAAAATAATTCTTTAGTTCTTATTTTTGCTAAAAATTCACCTTTAAATTTATCATATTTAAAACCAGGAAGTCCAAATTCTCCTTTAGTAATTGAAGCTATTTTTATGATATGATTCTTTACGCTTTTTGTGGAAAGAAAGTGAATTAAATGTCCACAATTAAACTCTAAATCATCGGGGTGAGGTTGGAAGAATACAATTTTAGCCATTTTTCAATATTCTAACAATATTATAATAAATTATAATTCTAGTCGCTCAATCTGGGTTTGTCTTCTCCCAAGTAAAAAAGAGCTTACAATAACTAAACCAATTCCTATTATTAGGAAGAAAATTGATAGCACACTTGGTATTTGAAGTAAATAGACAGAGAGAAAATAAAATACAGGAGCAATTTGAATAGGCACCTGCTGAATGGGTATTAGATTACTTGCTTGTCCTACTTTAAATGACTTTTGAATTGATGTGATTCCAAAAATATTAGTTAAAGTTAAGATTATGATGGAGACAATAAAAATAATTATTTCAATAAGGGAAGCAGTTCCACTAAAAATCGCAGAAAGAACTCCCATCAATGGACTAACCCAAAAATTTGAAAGAGCAAACATGAAACCAGAATATATTGCTAAGGAGATACCAGGATAAACTTTTCTTATTTGCATAACATAAAATAATCCCGCTAATATATACAAAATTGCTGTAAAAAGAAAAATCCTGAGTACTAGGCCAAAATCAAGAAAATTTTGTGCATTTATATCTATAGCCATGTTACTTAACCCTATTAAAGCAATTGCGAAAATCATTAAAATTATTCCAATTAATTCTGACTTTTTTAACTCCTCGCCTACAATTTTTACTGAACCTATAGCTAACACTATTAATCCTGCACCCATTAACCCAGGGATAAGAGTTGGTCCAATATAAAGCTGAGCGATGAAGAACAATATCCCACCAATGATTGTTTGTAAAATTAATCCGAATAACCATAATGGATTCTTAATAAGGCTTTTCATAAATTTTGTGTCTTCTCGATATTTATTTACCACTTTTTTCTGAAGTACAGTTCCGTAATTATTCAAAACACCTGACAAAATCGCAAGTATTACTCCAAATAAATAAAACAATTCACCCATTCGTATTCAACCCGAAAAATGTTCTATAAGTATTAATTAAAATATATTTTGTTAATCTAGAATTTAAAGATATAAAACTAAAAAGCAGTGCTGTTAAATAAATTTAAATTCCTTTTTTAATTTCCAAACTAAATAGGGTTTATAAAGGAGGATTGTTGATGTCTATGATTAAACCATTCGGTAAACAGGTGAAAATCCTTCTTTTTGTAGTTTTAATGGCGGTAGCGTTTAGAAGTCTTGGGATGAGTATTGTAGACATAGGATTACCTTCTTTTGTTATAAGTTTAGCAGGTTCGTTAACTTCTTATGGAATAATAATTGGTATTTTTTCAGTAACACAGTCAATATTCCAATTTCCCTATGCTTTTGCTTCAGATAAGTTTGGTCGACGGAAAATTGTGTTTATTGGAATCAGTATCTATATTGCAGGAACGTTTTTATGTTTCATTGCACAAGATATTTTTCAATTAATAATTTTTAGAGCAATTCAAGGAATTGGGGCTTATACTTCCATCCTTCAGGCCACTATAGGAGATATTTTTGGAAAAGATCAACATGGTAAAGGAATGGGCTATTATTCTTTAGCAATGAACATAGGTTACTTTGGAGGTATCATTGTTGGAGGATATATTTCAAGCTATCTGGGCTTTAGAAGCATTTTTTCAATCTCTGGGCTCCTCATAATTATTGTTGCTTTTTTTTTATTCATAGTATTAAAGGAAAAGAAGAGTGAAAATTTGAATAAGGGTAGCGTTAATACAAATAAGATGGCTTTGAATCTTGAAAATGTTAGGCTTTTATTGAAAAATGATCAATTTATCATGTCTGTTCTATTAAATTGTGTGCGATGGTTCTTATTTGGAGGAATTGTAGCTTACTTAATTTGGATTCTCCAAGTACAATTTCTTTTAGATGAAATTCAAACAAGTTATGTTTTAATTGGTATTGTTGCCCTATATGTTGTATTTGTATTCGTATCTAGTAGAGTTTTAGATCGTCAAGGTCCTAGAAAAATGATGATAATTGGTCAGTCTATAGTACTAATATTTGGTATTCCTTTTATTATAGAAGGGTTAGCTTACAACCTCATAATTTTTATAACGTTATGCTCGTTCATAGGTATAGGGATAGCTTTATTCGATCCTGCGGGAAATACCTTATTGTTAGAAGTTATTGAAGATATTAAACCAGAATTAAAGGGTTCAGGGATAGGCTTCAATAATGCAATAGGGTTTTTTTGCGGTGCTATGGCTCCTATGATCATTAGCCCAATAGGAGAAATTAATGTTTTTGCCCCATTTTATCTTATTTTAGCATTAATGGGATTTTCTCTTATAATAACTTATAATTACATACATAAATGTTATTAAAACCTAAACTATTCTCCTTGGATTTGAACATACACTTTTCTATTGCGGGGACCATCAAATTCTGAGAAATATATGCCTTGCCATGTTCCTAACATTAGTCTTTTTTCATGGATAAAGATGTTTAATGACGTACCAACTAAGGAGGATTTGATATGGGCGTCAGAATTACCCTCACCGTGGCGAAATCTATATCCTAAACTTCCGCCTTGAGGAATCAATTTATTTAAGTAAGTAATTATATCCTTCGTTACCGAAGGATCAGCATTTTCATTAATCGTTATTCCTGCGGTAGTGTGTGGTATAAAAATATGACAAATTCCATTAGAAATGTTAGCAGAACGCACAATTTTGGAAACCTCATTAGAAATATCTATTAAAATTTCCCTTTCGGGAGTCTTTATATTAAATTCTTTAAAAATTAACATGATCTTTCACATCCTTATAAAATAAGCTATTTTAATTGGTTATTAAATTTCCCATGTTTTCCATATCCCTCAATAAAAGCTTTACTACCCTCTAAAAATTCTCCTGAATTTAAAGTATTTAAACCATAAACAAATTCTTTCATCATTGCTTTATTTATTGGCAATCCCACTTGATCATAAACCGAGAGACGATCATTTCTCATACAAATTTGAGGAAAATGTGCGATTTCTCTTGCTAATTTCTCAGCTTCCAGTTTTGATGTGCCATCTTCTACAATTCTATTTGCTAATCCCCAATGAAATGCTTCTTCCGCTTTGACAGGTCTTCCAGTTAATATCATATCCATAGCTCTACTTAAACCTATTAATCGTGGTAGTCGTACTGTTCCGCCATCTATCAAAGGAACACCATATCTTCGACAAAAAACACCAAATATAGCACTCTTTTCAGCAATTCGTAAATCACACCATAAGGCTAATTCAAGTCCCCCAGCTACTGCATATCCGGATATAGCAGCAATAACAGGTTTCGATAATTGCATTCTTGTTGGGCCCATTGGACCATATCCTTTTTTGTTAACCTTATTTCCTCTATCTCCAGCTATAGCTTTAAGATTTGCTCCAGAGCAAAATACTCCATGGGCACCCCACAATATTGCAACCAATGCAGACGGATCATTTTCAAATTGATTAAAAGCGTCTCCTAGTTCTTGA
>Ga0180437_10002603_pt1 | contig 28388 bp, 15 predicted proteins | sample SS_ome_4_FD_132410 | JGI IMG/M metagenome (GOLD analysis project Ga0180437, IMG submission 132410) | Hypersaline lake sediment archaeal communities from the Salton Sea, California, USA - SS_3_D_1 metaG | ecosystem: Environmental > Aquatic > Non-marine Saline and Alkaline > Hypersaline >...
ACGGCTCTTATCTCCGGCGGGGTCTATTTCGAGTGACAGTGGGCCGGGCGAGTCGTTCGAAGCGGGGCAGTGTTACACGCGACTCCTTGGTCACTCCTCCCCGCTGGCATGCACAGGCTCGGACGGGTTCCTTACGACGCGAAAACCGACACGGGCACTTCTGTGATCCGTCCATATAGTGCCGCGGTAGGCAGCACGCTGCATGAACGACAAGTGAAGCCACGAGCCGCCCCGGCACGAGCGCTTCTCCGTTAGAGTGAGATTGATAGGGTTCTTCTCAGGACTGTTCGCGTAATAGTCGGGGGAATACCAATCCAAGCAGTACTCAATAACATTTCCAATCATGTCACAAAGCCCGAACTGGTTGGGCTCGAGACTCCCGACGGGCGCGGCAACCTTGTACCCGTCGGTTGTAGGGACAAAGTTCACCACGTAGTCCCTGCCGCCTTCCCTCCTCACATTCATACTCTCCCCGAAGGCGGACTCGGCGGTGCGATCCGCTACGTTCGCGTAACGTCCCATGGGGGCGTCGTCATCGCCCCAGAAACGCACGGTGTCAGTGCCTGCGCGACAGGCATATTCCCATTGAGCTTCGGTCGGAAACGTGTAATCCCGGCCCGATTCTCGTGAAAGCCAATCGCAAAACGATTTCGCTTCGTCCCACGTAACGTGGACGACCGGCTGATTGTCCTCATCCAGTGCTAAGCCCTCATGTTCTTCGCTGTCGTGGCTCGGCTGGAAACGCCGAAACTGTGCGTTCGTGACCTCACACTTGCTCATCCAGAACCCGTCCAGCGTGACTGTGTGGAGGGGATGCTCGTGTTCAAACATCTCGGGCGGAGCGGCCGGTCCCCCATAGCGGCGAGACACTTCCTCCGGGCTCAGCCGCGACCCCATCTGGAACGTCCCCCCGGGAACCCAAACCATCTCCAAGTCCAGACCGGCGAAGTCCTCGACGTAACCCTTTCCCGGCTCGGGCTCTGAGATCACGGCGACCTCTTCCCCAGCCCCGAAGAGAGCGCAGCCGGAAAGCAGCAGCCCTGCCGAGCAAAGCCACAGAGAGCGAAAACGAAACATGGTGCACCTCCTGCACCTGCCTAGAATCCCATTTGGTCAGACACGGATTAGACACGCCTGTGTCGTTGGTACGCATCGTACGCAACCATCGCCCAGACTTCAAGTACCGCAGGAGGAACGGGATTTGACGAGGGGGCGACGCTTCTGGTATCTTGCACAGCTTGTATGATCCATAGTTGGGCATGAAGGAGATGAGAGAATGAAGACGATTTTGTTTTGTGCTGCGTTGATCATTGGCATCTTGAGCGGAACGCCATGCCGCGGAGCGGAGGAGACCATGGAGAGAGACGAAGCCCCCGTGAGAACACGAATTGCTCGGAGAACTTTCCCCTCCGTCTTCCAGGCCTGGAATCGTGCCGACAACTTGGGGGACGAGGACGAGACGACGACAGTGGCACGGCATGACCTGATGTTCCATTGCGAGGGTTACTATGGACTGAAGTGGCACCATAAGTATAGAGGCATGGGCTGGAGGTTCACCCCGGAGAGCATAACCCAAGGGCTGGAGACGCGCCGGAAGGTTCTTGAGCTTAACCCCAACATGATTCTACTGGTGGAGATCAGCTACCGCGACGCGCCCCAGAATTTTCTGCCGGAAGGATACAAGTGGTGGATGCGTGACAGCGACGGGAACCTTGCCATGGGATGGGAAGAGGGAGAGCATATCAAGTTGGACTTCTTGAATCCTGAGTTCCGCGATCACGTGGCGCAGAGAGCCGAGGCCGCCATGAAGAGCGGCGTAGTGGATGGTATCATGCTGGACTGGTGGAACGATGACGATGACAGACTCGCGCTGGTGAAAACGATTCGCGAGCGTATCGGTGAAGATGCCCTCCTTCTAGCTAACGCCAACGACCGCACGACTCCCAGGACTGCACCGTACATCAACGGCTACTTCATGGAATGTTACCGCTCGAAAACGCCAGAGGACTGGGAGCGCATCGCCGACACCCTCTCTTGGGCGGAGAAGAACTTGCGCGAACCGCGGATCAATTGCCTGGAGACCTGGTTCCATAACTCTAGAGACGACCTCAATCTTATGCGAGCGACGACCGCCCTGTCGCTGACGCTGTCAAACGGATACTGCCTCTTTTCCGACCCCAATCCACTGCCCGTTCCGGATCACCTACATAACTGGTACGACTTCTGGAACGCCGACCTGGGTAAGCCGGCGTCGGAAGGTGTGAGGCGTGCCGACGGGAGTATTCTCCGCGAGTTCACCAACGGGGCTGCTCTGTACAACCCGATGGGAAATGGTGCGGTTACGGTCCGATTTGAGGAGCCACGGAGGAGCGTGGCTACCGGCGTGGTGTCGAAGGAACATGTGGTAGAACCGGCGGACGGCGACATATACTTGAAGGAGACAGGGGGCGATTTGACTGACTAGGCACTTCATGGAGTGCCAGCACCGGAGAGAACGCAATGAACCACAATCTTATTCTGGGCCTTATGCTCGCGGCAGCCTTCTTTGCCGCCATGCCGACCTTTGGTCACGATGTGTTCGCGACCCGCGTGTCGGTCTGTCTGAACGGCGACTGGCAGCGCCACGACGGTGGGGATGTGACCACGATCCCAACTGATGGCTGGAAGACTGTTCGCATTCCCGAAGCGCCCGATGAGGTCGCCGAGGGCTCGGCGTGGTTCAGGCTCGACTTCGTGATTCCACAAGAGTTCGGCGCTGCAGAGAAGCGGATAGTACTGAGATTCGTAAGAGTCAGGCACTACGCACGGGTTTTCCTGAATGGACGCGTTTGCGGCGAGAACTTCGGTGCGCGGGCTCCGTTCGAGATCGACGTCACCGATGCCGCGAAGCCAGGGGAGTCGAACCGCCTCGAGGTGTGGGTGCACAACTCAAGTGGGTCCTATGCCATGAAGGGGAAGTCGTTCACTGACGCCGACCTCGAGATTGTGAAGCGTCTTTCTACGATGGAAGCCTACCAGGGAGTGGCAACGATAGCTGAGGACGTGTTCCTCGTTTCACGCCCGGCACTGCACGTGTCTGACGTTCTCATCATGCCATCGGTTCGCGAGCGCAGACTTGACGTGCGCTGCACAGTGCGCAACGACACGGATGAGGGCCAATCGGTGAAGCTGGTCAACACAGTGTACCTGGAGGGTGCCGCAGCGCTTTCGCTTCCGGACATGGAGCTGCATCTCGATGCAGGAAAGGAGGAAACGGTTCTCACGTCAGCGCCGTGGCAGGAGCCGAAGCTCTGGGGTTTCGGAGATTACGGCAGCCCCGTTCTGTACCACCTCGAAACGGCTATTGCGGGAGACAACGGAGGTGTCGTTGACCGGCAGGTCAGCCGCTTCGGTTTCCGGGAAGTGTGGGCCGAGCGGGGAAGGATCGTGATGAACGGGAGGCCGCTACGCCTTCTCGGCTACTGGCAACCCGAGGGGTCCGGCCGGAGCCTGTGGACACTGCGGATGGCGGCGGTCCAGGCGTTGGGCTGCAATGCGATTCACAACCACGCTGAACAGCGAGAGCCATCGTATTACGATGTGGCCGATGAGATGGGAATGCTGGTTTGGGACGCCAATTTCTGCGGCGGGCCGCTCGGCACAACGAAGAACATGGTGACGGACCGCGCCTTTCCGAACGTGCAGGCGGAACTGGTCAGACAGTGGCCGCAGTGGGCGAAGGTTGTGGGTAATCACCCCAGCGTCGTCATGATTATGATCGGGTGCCTGATCCACCAAGATTCGAACATCGCAATGGCGAAAGCGTATCGCAGTTACGATCCTACAAGGCTGCTGCAAGCGAACGGGGCACGGGCGGACGCCCCGTTAAATGTTGGAGCATACACGTCGCATTTCACTATGTTCGAGCCGGAGCATTGGGGGGACATCAGGTCCTCGTACGAAGGGTGGGGCAGCAAGAACGCAAGGCAGGCAGACGGCACAGCGGTTCCGCTGGTCAATTCCGAGTGCTGGTACCATTCCAATCAACAGAACGAGGAAACTGGTCAATGGGAGCATGCGCCGGAAGAAGACGTTGCGAAGGCCACGGAGGAGGCCATCGATTGGCTAGGGCAGAAGCCGCTCGCGGGCCTCAACCTCTACAGCCAGCAGGCCTTTCATGCTTTCTCTGACAACGGTGGGGTCCACCGGCCTTTGTGGCCAAGTCGATCGGGGCTTGGGCAGCACTCACCGACTGGCCGGACCGGAGGCTTTGAGTGGGCGGGGCCCGACTACGTTAACTACTGGGACCCGTCGAAGCGTCCGTGGCAGGCCACGGCGACCTTCTATGCTCAGAGGCGCGCCGCGAAGCGGTTCCTCGGGTACGAAATGCCTGTGGCCGGAACACGGCGTCCGACCGTTCTTGTCAAGGTGGTACGCCGAGGTGAGGGTGTCGCCGACGCGTATGTCTACGCGGTTGCGGTGAAGGGGACCAACTCGAATACGCTTGGCATGCGCACGGACGTCGAAGGAACGGCGTGGTTCGAGCTTCGCGACCCGGGCACCTGGCGATTCCTTGTGAAGGGCGAGAACACGTGGAAGCACGTGGACATCGATGCGCCGCTCCAGCCGTTGGACGGGAGGAAGGGCGGGGTGGGCCCAATCATCGAGACGCGCCTCGACATGGAAGACTGATCGCGGCGCGCGGAATCTATGTTCATCTGGGACCCCGCTCACACTCCGCTCCGAGGCCCCTTGTCGAGAGAGGGCTGAGGGCGAGGCCCAGGGCGACTTTCCTTGGCAGTTCTTTGTGTGCAATTGAGCGCGGGTACGCTTACTGGCTCCGTCGGCCACCGGATTACAGGACGGCTTGCGGGAAGCGAGGTCAGAGGGGAACTTCGTGAGCATTCCGGCGTCTAATGCGTCGAGGAGGCACCGCTGATGCCAGAGGACGACAGACTGGGAGACATCGAGGCTGCGGACAAACAACTCGTGGCAGCATCAGTCCCGGCTGCAAAACTGCCTCGGTGTTGTGCGGCTGCCGGGATAACGATGCGAGCGTGTGTCGTTGCCTGCTCGCTGGCTCTGGTGTCTGGCTGCGCGACAAGCGGCTCAACGCATGTCGCTGACAGACGAGCCCTGCTGCCTTCAGCCACGCAGAGCCCACGTGAGATTCCTGTTTTCGTTGAGGGTCGTGCGCAACCAGTAGTCATTCCGGCTGGGGAGCCCTTACCTGTGATGATTACCGTCTCAAACGGCCTTCATGCGTCAATCTACCACGTGACATTTGCTTTGGAGCCGAATGAATCGAACGGCGAGACCCTCAACATCGAGTTGCTCGACATTACCAGGAACGGAGTCTACCCGTGCATCCACTTATTTGGCCCCTCAATTCGCCCTCCACGACAGATATCAGGCCCGGGAGCGCGTGAGATAAAGCCCGGGCAGTCACTTCTCATAGTGACGGACGCTCGCAAGTGGACTGTCAGCGGGGGATGGACACCTGGCCATTACAGCCTCAGGGCAGCAGTAAGAGGACTGATCCTCGATCAGCACTGCACACTTGACGTGACGAGCGATCCCTTTGAATTTGAGATCCGATGACCGCCTCTTGTCTGCACTGCGCCTCGGTCACCCATCCAGGACCGGAGACCCGCAGAATCATTCACGACACCGGCAACGCGAGGCACACAGAAAGTCAGAGCGGCATCCTGCGGGAGGTGTGATAGGAGCGCTCACCTCGTTTTGATCATATCCTCGATAGCGTCGCGAAGGAGATCCTCGCCCCGCTTCTGCAGCAGCTTTGTGGCTGCGGATTTGATCAGTCGCGAGAGGTTATCTTTGAACACGCCTTGCGATACCTGTGGCCTGCTTGCAGTTCCGGTCACATGAACGCGGATGACCTCGTCCTTGAGAAGCTCGAAGACATCCGCCCCCCCACCCACCATCTGCTTGGTAATGGGCACGTCAACGAACATGTCGAGGGTCGTATCCAGGCCCACAGTACCGGACAGGACTAACGCGTAATCCATCACTTGTACCTTGAGGGGGGCTTGACGAATCCTGCCTTCCTTCAGCACGATGCTCACGTCCGCGTCGGGGACAGAGATGGCGGCTTGACCCACCCCGGCCAAATCGAGCAATGGTCGCAGGAACCCAGAAGACGCGAGCTCCAGACCCTGCAGCCTAAGCACGCCTTCCAAGGACGCTTCGCGCGACGCCTCCGCCCCAAGCGGGGCTTGAAGCTTATTGCAGACAAAGCCCAACTTGCCGCCTATGACAACACACTGGCTGAACAGCGGACTGAATCGGGCAAGGACCTGATTCGCCAAGAGATCCGAGATGACAACATCGCTCACCAAGGTTGTGTTCGGGGGGAGCGTCAGGATCGGGTCGCCGGCTGCACGGAAGTCCACGTCGGCGGGAACCACGACGCTTCCCTGGTTGAGCCGGCTCCGGAGGTTCACGCGCACGTGCCCGTCTCCAACGACGATCGGCACGTCCACTGCCTCCATCTCAATCCCCATGATGCTGAGAATCGGTATGGTCGTACCCGCGTCCGCAACGGCATTCCTGATCATCTCTCGCCAATCCGCTGCCGCAAGAGACATCTTCACGTTGAACGGCTTGGCAGACCGCCCGCGCATCTCGACCGGCTGACCGGTGAGAGCGGCGGCGAGAGGGCTGACCCTGTCGAAGTCCCAGGCCGCCTCGCCCGCGAGGTTAACGTTGCGAGCCCCGGACCAATCGCGAAAGGAGCCGGCGGCGTTCAGTTTGAGCATGTCGGAGGTGATTTCGATTGCCTCTATCGCGAGTTCTTCGGGCGAAGGCCTGAGCGTAGCGGTCAGCGCGAGGGCAACCTTCTCATCCACGGTCGGAGCATTTGGCGAGACAACCTGGAGCGGCTCGAGCACAGTTCGCACTTCGACAGACTGCTCCTGCTTCCCGGGAGCACGGACGCTCAAATCGAGTTCTGCCTGTCCCTTCACACCAACCCCGTGAGGCAGGACGAAGAAATCCTGCGCGGATGCGAGAGCCTTTTCTACGTCGAACCGGCCTTGAATGTCGCAACTTGCCCCTGCGGGCAATTTGGCCCAATCGGGAACGTCAAGTTGAGGGATACTGAGGCTGCCGGCGGAAAACTTGGCTACGAATTGACTTAGCGCGGCGCGACGTTGCTTCGGGTGCGCCTCCGCGACGCCCTCGATGTGGACCTTGGGCTGGCGAAGTCTCTTGCCCCCGAGGGCGGCCTCGAACGCCGACAGGTCTACGGCCAGTGATTCGGCCTTTAGGATCCCGTTTGTGGCGGAGAAGTTGGAGGAGAAGTCTGCCGTTCCACTCAGGCCCAGATCCGCAGGCATGACCGCCAGTGTCCGGCCGAAGGCGGTGACTTCCGCTAGGTCGGCCTTCACGCGCAAGTGCCCACCTGAAACGGATGGGAGGTCTTCAGTCAACCGAAGGCGATCGGCGGAGAGGCTGACTTCCGCTAGAGGAGATGTGACCTCAGCGCTTACCTCCGAGATTTCCTCGAGCGCATACTGGGGGGTCAGGCTCGCGAATGCCGCTGCGTGGGCCTGCACTCTGTCGAGACTTATGGGCTCAGATACGAAGCCTGAAAGGCTCACCTCGCTTAACTCGGCCGAAGTCTCAATTCTCTTCCTTGTCAACTCCGCGCCTGAAACGTTCACTCCAACCTTGGCTGTGCCGCTCGCGCTTGCGTCTCCGACGTCTACGAACTTGGCAATTTCCCGCATCGCCGCACCGAGATCGCTCGTGAGAGTGAAGTCGAGCTGCTCCAGGCTTCCTTGCCCTGTGGCATTCGCGAATGAGGAAGTTAGCTCGAAGGAATCCAGCCGGGGACCTTTGGCGTCCCTGGTTGCCCGTAGAGCGAGAAGCACGGGTTCGTTCAGGGAAATGCGCCTTCCTTGCTGCGAAGCGGCCAAGTCCTCGACCCGAAGGGCCAGCGCCAGATTCGCCGCTTTCTCATCAGTAGTGATGTCTGATTTCAGCGCGAGGGAGCCGCTTTCTATTGCCAGCCCCTTGCGGAGGCTTAGGGTGTCCGGCAACTGCGCAGCAACTGCAGCTATGTCCACCTGCGCTTCGGCCGACACGTTGCCGGACGGGACCAAGCCGCTGTCCGGCAAGGAGAGTGTCCCAGCCACCTTCGCCTTCAGCAAAGACGAGTCCAGGGAGAACTCGTTGATGTCTGCGTCTTTGTCCGCGACTTCCGCGTCAATTCGCATATTCAGCCGATCGAGAGCAAACTTGTCACTCCTCAGTGGGCCGCCGCTCGCCGTGAGGGAACTCAGGTCAAGCGTACCTTGGACTTTGGCCTCCGAGGTCCCGCGCACTTGAGCATCGAGGTCCGCATCAGCCGATCCCGAAACATCGACAGGCAATCCGAACTGTCCGGCAAGGTCGCTGACAGATGCGAGGTCGAAGTGTTTCAGAGCAAGCTTGACCTTCGCATCGATGGCCGCGGGATCAACCACGCCATTCTTGATGGCCTGGACCTCGCCGGACAATGTGAGAGGCGCCTTCGTGTCGCCGACCGCGGCGGAGATGTCGAACGAGATGGGCTTTGCGAGGCCCTTGATATCCACTGCGATATCCAAGTCGCCTATTGAGAGAGAGCGGTCCTTTCCAGCAGCACTAATCTGGACCTCCCCGTCGCGGAGGACAAGCTTGCCCACGATGTCCATGCCAAGCGGGATCGGAGGCCCGGGCTGCGCGTCCTCCTTCTTGGGCGCAGGCCTTTCCGCAGGCGCAGTGAGCTTCGCCAAATTCACGGTACCGTCCGAGTATACGTCCACATTTGCCTTGAGGCCGCGTATCTCGGTCTCGCCCAACCGCTTCGTAGCGCCCAACAGAGACGGAACGCTTGCAGGTACGCTAACCGAGGCAACTTGAAAAACAGGATTGGCCTCCGCATCGGTCAGCTTGATGCCGTTGAAGGAGAACCCGGAAAGCCAGGCGAGCGACCAGGACTTAATCTCCAACTGGCCGTTCAGGCGCTTGTTGATTCTTGACACTACGTAGCGTCGCGCGGGTCCCAAAGAGAGGATAGTGGGTAGCAGGATCACCAAGAGCGCCAAGAGAGCGCAGACACCTAGAACGAACCAAGGCCATCGTTTCCTCTTCCGTCTTCTTTGAGACTTTCCCTGGATGCCGCTTTCAGCTTTGCCGTCGGATCTCTTTTCACGCTCTACGTCCATCTTTCGCCTCCATAGAAGGACATGGATGAGTTCGCGTTTGGAGAAGGTTCGCCAGAAGACAGCTCGTGGGAGCCCATATTCCCACAACTGTGGTGAGCTTCGCGGGGCAACACTTTTGCGGACCAGACAGCGCACTCCGTCTCAACCTGCAACACCTCCCTCCAGCTGGTGGCCTGTCGCCGGGTGAGCCATGCGCACTGAACCGATTGTACTGCCGGCGTCAGCGCTGCACCAACACCTTTGCCTACGGCGGTCTGCCAAGTACCTCTGCTTCTGGAAGCTCACCTCGCTTCCACAGCCGACACCGCAGCCCACAAGCAGCCTGCTTTGGGTCTTCGAGGGCGAATGAAGCTCAACCCCCGCGAGGAAGTGGCCAGACGCCGTTACCAGTTGTCCGATTCGTTAGGTAAGATGTAAGACTGTGCTCCGCCTTTTCTCTGGAGTTGTCGGGATGAATATTCTGCTTGTGAACAGCAATATCAGTCGATGCGCTCGGTCGGGCTATGGCGCGACCCCGGCGCCTGCCGGCCTCGTCAGTCTCGGCGGCGTGCTGAGGAGCGGGGGGCACTGCGTGCGGATTGTGCAGGCGACGAGCCATGTGGCGCAGCAAGATGAAGATGACCTTCCGCTGGTCCGGGCTGAGTTGGATGCCGTGGTGACGGAGTTCTCGCCGGACTTGATTGGAATCTCTGCGAGGAACATAGGCGCGGCCCGCAAGCCGGCCAATCCCTTTCACTTGCTCCAGTACCATTCGGTATTCTACGACGCCCGCCTAGTGCGGGCCTTTCGGGGACTCAGCAGCGCGCCGATAGTTATGGGAGGAACCGCGTACTCGCTCGAGCCGGGGCTCTACACGAAACATGCACTGCCGGACTTCGGGTTGCTCGGGGAGGCGGAGGACTCATTGGCTGCCTTGGTTGAGGCGCTGGAGGCAGGCAGAGGGCCGCGTGACATACGGGGGCTGCTTGAAGGTCCATGTGAATCCCGCGTCGACGGAGCGACGTGCGGCCGCGTCGAAGACCTTTCAAGCATCGGTGTCGGGGCATGTGACCTAGTGGAAAGCTTCCGAGATCACTACTACGATGGTGGCGGCTTCGCTCCCATACAGACCAAACGCGGCTGCCCCATGAAGTGCATCTACTGCACGACTCCGTGGCTTGAAGGGAACAGTTATCGGTTTCGCCCGCTCGAACACGTCCTGGAGGAGATGAAGGCGTACCAGGAAGTGTGGCACGTGAGCCATTTCTTCTTTGTGGACAGCACGTTCAACCACCCAATCGAACATGCTCTCGAAGTATGTGAGGGGATTCTCGAAGCAGGCCTGAACATAGAGTGGTTCGCGGAGGTGACCCCCGCCGCCCTGAACGACGAACTTGCGCTCTCGATGAAGAGGTCCGGCTGCGCTGCGGTCACGCTCACGCCGGATTCGTGCTCCGATCGCGTGCTGCAAACCTACGGGAAAGGGTTCGGCGTTGCCGAGGTGGCCAACGCGGTGGCCGTGCTTAAGCGGCACTCGATCCCTTTCGATACCTGCCTGATTATCGGGGGACCAGGTGAAACCCGAGACACCCTGGCCGAGTCGATAGAGTTTTGCAGGAAACACCTGCGCAACAACGTGGTGAGGTTCTACGACGGGATGGTGGTAACCACTCGTTCCAAATCGTATGATGTTGCGGTCAGAGGGGGACTGATAGATCCGCTAGTGCCGTACGAGGAAGTCGTGTCCCGGAACGATTTCCGACAGGCCAAGGGCTACCAGTATTTCTTCCCCTGCATGAGGGAAGGCAGAAGCGAACTTCTCCTGTGGATTGAGCGTGCTTGCAGAGGCAAGCGCTGGCTTCTGACCAGCAAGGACTATGTTCCCGACCCGCGGACCGGGGAGTTCTCGCTCCTGGAGGAAGTTCATACGGTGCCGAGCGCGAGGCCCTGGTGGAGGGGCCTTGCTCGCTCGACTACCTCCGAAGGAGATACACAATGAATGACGGTCTGGTGAAGCGGGAGATCTTCTTCGGCGGCGGTACTCACGACGTTTTAGTTCCTGCAGGAGAGCTTGCCGCGTGGGTTGAACCAGTCGCCGTTGTGCCCGATGCCTCGCCGGAGGATATCATCCGAAGCGCCCTTGATTCGCCCCTGGGCTGCGGGAGACTCCGGGACATCGCCCGCGGCAAGCAGACGGCGGCAGTCCTCGTTCCGGGAAAGGACCGCGTTGCGGGGGCCGAGATATACCTGCCGCTGCTTCTGAGAGAACTGAACGCAGCGGGGATCTCGGATGACCGAATAGAAGTGTTTCTCGCAACCGGGACACATGCGAAACATTCTCAGGATGAAGTGCGCGCCCTCTTGGGCGAGGAGGCCGTTTCGCGCGTTCGCTGGCGCGAGCACGACTGCAACGATGAGGAGGAACTCCGGGAGGTCGGAGCGACAAGCCGCAGCACTCCCGTGTACTTCAACCGGCGTGTGCTGGATGCGGATGTGAAGGTACTTACTGGGAGGATTATCCCCCACTATTTCGCAGGCTTCGGGGGAGGGCGGAAGGCCCTTCTTCCCGGTGTGGCCGGCTTCGGAACCATCCTCGCAAACCACAGGCTGACGCTGAGTGCGCAGCGCGGGCTTCATCCCGAAGCACGGCCCTGTCAGTTATCCGGGAATCCCGTGCACCTGGACATGCTCGAAGCCGCTCGCATGGTCAGCAATGTCTTCGTTCTGAACACACTGCTCGATGCCAGGCACAGAGTAATCGGGGCATTTGCGGGCGAGCTTGAATTAGCCCACGCGGCGGGATGCGCGGAGGCGAAGAGGACTTTCCACGTCAATGTACGCGAGTCGCTCGATGCGGTGATCACCAGCGCGGGAGGAACACCATACGACTGCAATTTCATGCAGGCCCTCAAGGCCGTGTTCGATGTACAAGAGATCGTCCGGCCCGCCGGGGCAATTCTCTGGCTGGCGGACTGCCCGGCCGGGATAAAGGAGGGTTTTGTCCGTTGGGGGTCGATAGAATCCGACGAGAAGCTTGAGGCCGCGGTTCGATCAGACTACGATCTGACTGGCCACAATTCGATCATGCTCCGGAGGCTAGTACACAGGGCGCGTCTGGCCCTCTGGAGCACGTTGCCGGACGACCAGGTTCGTGTGATGGGCATTGAGCCGGTCCATTCGCTAGGCGAAGGCATCAGGTGGCTTAGTGAGACGTGCTCAAAGAACTTCCGATACGGTGTAGTCCCTTTCGCAAACGTCACGCACGTCGGGATACAGTGAATGGAAAGAACGTGAGCAGGACCCCTCGCAGGAAAAACGTACGCCATAGATGCGTCGGCTGTGGGAAAGAACATCCCCATGGCTTCGTTACCTTTTGCGAGTGTGGTGCCATGGTCGACGTGGAGTATGACCTCGCCGACGCCCGGCTGTACGATTCGGCCAATACGTACGTCCGTTACTTCGATCTGCTGCCGCTGGAGGACCCCGAGAATCTCGTTCCGGTGGCACAGGCCGCAACGCCCACACATCACGCCGAGCGACTCGGGAGGCGTCTGGGCCTCTCCTGGTTGTACCTCAAAGACGAGACGGTCCTACCCACACGGACGACGAAAGACCGCATGGCAAGGGTCGTGCTGTCCTTCTTTCGAGAGATCGGGGTCCGGGAGTTTGCCACATCTTCGACGGGGAACAGCTCTACATCACTTGCGCAACACGTACGATGCTACCCCGGCTGCAGAATGTACCTCTTTACCGCAGAGGACTTTCTGGATCGGCTGAATTTCGATGACAACGACCAGGTAGCCGTGTTCGCGATGCGCGGCGCGACGTTCGTCGAGGCCTTCGAAGAGGCCGCATCGTTCGCGGAACGGACAGGGATCGTTCGGGAGAGCGGGTTCTTCAACCCAGCGCGGCGCGAAGGGCTCAAGACGGCTTTTCTGGAGGCTGCGGAATCCGTCCCTCGGACCATCGACTGGTACGTCCAGGCGGTGAGTTCCGCCATGGGGGTGTACGGAACCTACAAGGGCGCGAAAGAATTGACAGCAATGGGGGTGATCAGCCGACCCCCGCGGCTCCTGTGCGTTCAGCAGGAGACTTGCTCCCCAATGGCACGCGCTTTCCAGGATGGCTCTGATGTGATCCGTCCGGGGGATGTCTTCGCCCGGCCAAGGGGCATCGCCAAGGCCATTCTCCGCGGCGACCCGTCGAGGGTGTATCCGTACGTCCAGAAGATCGTTCACGAGAGCGAGGGGAAAATCATTGCGGCCGGTGAGAAGGAGATAAGGACCGCGCGCCGGATGGTTCAGGAGCTTGAGGGGCTGGACCCATGTTACACCGCAGCCACGGCCGTTGCGGGCCTTGTCCGCATGGTGGGGCAGGGCGTGGTCAACAAGGACGACACCGTGTTGCTGAACCTTACAGGAGGGGAGCGTCCGCCGTGCCCGCCGCTGCAAAACCTGCATTGGCTGGAACGGACGAGTTCCGGTTGGAAGCCTACCGACGATGACGAGGTGCTGGCTGAGGAACTCCGGGAGGCATTTGCATGACCTCATCGATATTTGACCGCGTGACTAGAACCATCGTAGAAGCGACGGGCATGACCCCCTCCGAGCCTTTGAGCGAAGAGACGCCGCTGGTCGGCTCGGGGATATCGCTCGACTCCGTGGCAGTAGTAGAGTTGCTGGTCGGACTTGAAAAGGAATTCCAGATTGAGATTGCCGCGGACGAGCTGCTTGAGCACCAAGCTTTCAAGACAGTTGGGACACTGGTGCAATTCATCGAGGCCAGACTCCGCTCGAGGGGATAATGCTGATCGAGCTGCTGCGACGAGGCCCATCTTTCAGGGACGACAAGCCGGCTATCGTCGATGGGGAGCGTACGCTGAGCTATCGACAATTGGGCGATGCCGCGGAGGCAATGGGGCAATACCTGAGAGGCTGCGGACTCGGCACGGGCCAAACCGTGGCCACCCAGATGCACAACTCGACAGCTTCTGCCGTTGCGGTATTCGCGGCCGGCGAGGCAGGGGCGACAAACCTGCTCCTCGATCCGTCGCTCAAAACAGAAGAAGTGGAGCGATACTGCGAGAGGGCAGGGGCTGCGGCGATCATGCGCCAGTCTTCCGAGCTCGACAGCGTTCTATCCCCTAGGCTGCCCCCCCTTACGGTCACGCCACTGGGCGAGCAACGCCACACAGAGGATCCCAAAGGGTCGGAGGCGTCGATAGGCGGTGAGCACTGTGTTTCTCTCCTGCTGTCTTCAGGGACGGGTGGCTCGCCCAAGATAGTCCCGAGAACAGCGCCCCAGGCGGCCGCCGCGCTCAGCATTTTCAGCAGCGCTCTGCCGTACTATGAAACGGACAGGGTGCTTGCAGCGCTGCCGTTCTATCACAGCTTCGGGCTGTACAATGTACTCATGGCGACGATTGCGGCGGGTGCCACACTTCATGTGGAGCGCTTCTCACCCAGAGAGACCGCGGCGGCAATTGAACGTCATCGCATCACGGTGCTGCCCGCAACTCCCTTCATGTTCCGCATGCTGACGGAAACGACTTTCCAGCCAGTGACGGACTTCTCATCCGTGCGTCTGGCAGTTTCGGCGGGCTCTGCGATGCCCAAGACCATTATCCGTGGCGCGAAGGATAAGTTTGGGATCGAAATCTCCCAGTCCTATGGGACCACGGAGACCGGCCCGATTGCCCTTGCAGAATACGAGGAGGATGCGGGAGAGCCGGGGCGGGTGGGAGCTTTGTACCTGGGGGTCACAGTCGAGATCCGCAGCCCATCGCAAGACCCCTTGCCTCCTGGTTTGGAGGGCGAGATTGCCGTCAGGAGCCCGGCGAATGCGCCAGGATACCTGGATAGGACCGAAGCCAGTGCAGCGTCCTTCCGGGGACCGTGGGTGCTGACTGGCGACATTGGCCGCATGGACGAAGCAGGTGGCCTGTTCGTCTTGGGACGAAAGCGTCCGATGGTGAATGTCGCCGGAAAGAAGGTGGCCCCGGCCGAGGTGGAGGCATGCCTCCGGGACCACCCTTCGGTGTCTGAGGCACGGGTGCTTGCAGACAAAGCACCTGAAGGTGGCGAGAGGGTCAAGGCGCTCGTAGTGCCTACCGCGGAAGTCAGCGTCCGGAGCCTTCAGGAGTTTTGCCTTACGAGGCTGGCAGACTACAAGGTCCCTCGCCGGATCCTGTTCGTGAAGGCCCTGTCTTGCGAGACGGCACGGCAGAGGGCGGAGCACGCGCCAGCCGACAAGCAAGGATAGCCCGGTTGCCCAAGCTACAGTTCATGGAGCCAACGCAAGCCCCCGCAATCCCGCCGAGGGCATACCTGAGATCACTCGCCCGCATACTGCTGTATCGACTGATGCCACTCAGATGGTCGCTTGGGCTTGCCTGCGTCTTGCGCCGTCTCGAGATGCTGACGCATTCCGCCAGAAGGAAACGCTTGGCTGGCTTGCTTAGGCCGCTCTTGCCGGAAGGCACAAGCGAGAGGGATTTGCATCGGAAGGTCATTCTGTCACGAGCGATTCGCCAGCTGGGAGCACACACGTACGCTCCGGTATTCCGCCGAGACAGGCGCTGGATCCTGCGGACCCTCCAGCCCACGGGGTTGCACTTCCTCGAGCAGGCCAAGCTACCCGCGTGTGGGGCAATCATCTTGGGGACCCACGCCGGACTCAATGCTTGGGTTGCTCCTTTGTTGATTCAGCTCGGATATCCGGTTCGCCTGATGCAGCGCAAGGAGATATCCGCAGAGAAGCTGCTGCTGATACGCTTGAGCGGATGGATACAAGAGGCGCTTCCCTACCCAGACATTGGCGAAGAGGGCATTTACTTGAAGCGGCTTCACGACCTGATCCGGCAAGGCGAGTGGGTCCAACACGTCGCAGACCACGCCGACCACAGGACCGGGCTGGCCGGGAGCCTGCTGGGCCGTAGCGTAAGCTGCTGCCGTGCGCCGTGGGTTCTCGGTAGCCTGACTGGGGCCCCCCTTATTCCAGTGCTTGCGCTCGTCGATGAGCGAATGCGCCCCCGTCTCCATATTGGTGAGCCGATTCACGTCGAGGGCACCGGTTCTGCCGGGGAGTCAGTCCATTCCGCCTTTCAGTCCTATCTGGATTTCGTCAGCGGCAGACTAGCGAACATCCCCTGGAATATGTCTCTTCTCGACTGGGCAAACATGACTCCGGCCCAGTGAATGTCCAGGCGCACGGCGGGCAAGCCACGGAATCCCCTGGTGGAAATCGATCGAGAGAGAGAATAGGGCCACCCCGGGGCGGAGCCCGAGTGACGAGTTCTCGGTGGCCCTAACCGGGAGAGGCGCCTAATCCTGGAGCTGACAGGCATTCGCTTCGGGATCGGAGTACTTGCGGTCATGGGAGAGCCGGGGCACATGTTTGCCGGAGTACTGTCAATTCGCGACAGGACCGACTGGGGCGTGGTGTGGTTGTACGCGGCCGGCCTCATGCACGCCGGCACAAGCATGCTGCCGTCCGTCGCAATGGGGACTTCGCTCGCCTCATCCCAGGCGTACTGCCGGCGCTTCTTGAGAGGCGGGTGGCCTACTCAACTCCTGAGGGACACCATCGCAGTCGCTAAGGGCGGGCTCTCCGTGCAGCATCCACAAAGACACGGACATTTTCGGGCGGCGTGTTGGGGCAAATGGGACTTCCGTTAATGAATACGAACCGTCCGTACCGCATCGCCTCGGCCTGCCGCAGGACAGCGTCCCTAATTCTGCCCGGGGTGCCCTTCAGCAAGATTACGCTGTCTAAATTGCCAAAGAGAACCACATCGGCGGAAAGTTCCTTGCGGATGGCGGCAGGGTCTAGGTGGAAATCTTTCTTCGACTCTTCAACCATCAGTCCGCCTAAGCCCATTTCTTGAATCGTCCGCAAGTATGGCATGACGTCACCGAGGAAGTACCCGACAGCGATGAGGCCGATCCTATTGATCTCCGAATAGAACTCTTGCTTGGCTTCGAGAAACACCCGCTCGTAAAGAGCAGGAGAGATCATATCGCAGGAAGCGCCATAGCCTTCTGAGAGAATGAATCCACTCGCACCACACTCCTTAGCCACCCGGACGCGAGTAAGGAACCGGCGACAGCTTTCGCGGACGAAGTACTCCACCAAGTCGGGTCTCTCCTGGATCAGGATCATGTGGTCCTCAAAGCTGAGCCCCGGGATGTTCCCGCCGGGAGAGCCCTGATTGGGGAAGATCATGACTTGGTCTCCGACACGTTCGGCGAGAATGCGGATGTGTTCGAAATCTCCCCGTTCCAGGATTCGTTCTCTTGAGAACGAGAAGCGAGTCTCGAGAATGCGGTCAATATCGTCGATGGTTCTGGGGGGAACAAGTGAGGGCGCGGAGCCTGCGCTTAACGTGTGTCCTCTGCCCGCGGCGGCCTGGCCGCGGGCGATGGCAGCGGCGCTCTTCTCCTTGAACGGCAGCCCCAGCACGTGAATCCAGTCGAACTCGAAGCTAAGCCAGAATTTCTCGTAGATGTCGGCCAACTCTTCCCCCGAGCACTGACCGTACAGCTCGCCTCTGCCAACCGACTCGAATGGATAATACCCCCATGAATGGAGACAGACCGTGTTTTCACCGGCGGTGCCGCCATCGAAAGTGGCCTCGAGTCTTTGCCTTGGCGTGCTCATGCCTACGCTCCGGGTCGGCTCCCGCTGTCAGGGAGTCGGCGGGCGCGGTCCCGCCATCGTGCGAACATCAGTTCGGAAGATAGTCCTCGAAATCGCTGGGCTGGTGCTCGTCATTGCGGTGGGTGATAGGTCTAGGATCTAGCAATTCGATTACTTTGTCCTTTATGGAATAGGCGAAGAAGTGATTCCCGGCTGGACCGTAGTGGCCAATGAAATAGCGCTTGAGATAATCCTCAATCGACAGATTGAAGTTACCGTAGTCCTCCTTGTGCACGGCGCTCATGTCGAAGTGGCGCACTCCCGTGTCAGCCAAGTAGTCCACGATCTCCTGGTCGTAACGCGGCTCTCCTCGCAACAACTGAGCGATCGCCTTCGGACACATCAGTAGGATCATCAGCGTCTTGTCATTCTCGCCGCAGAAACGGCGGGCCAGCTCAACAGTGTGCTTCGTCGCCGCGAAGCCGTAGGCACTTGCCAGATTCGCCGCCGACGTTCTGAGGCTTTCGGCATCCTTGCTGTCGATCCGGGAGACCCCCAGCACTTCGGCAAGGGCGTTCAAGCGAGAATAATCAAGACTTGCGGGGTCGACTCGATTGGCTACGTAAAGCTGGACCATCAAGTCGTCCTTCAGTACCTCGACCATGAAATCAGGGTCCGCCATCTTATAGAGACTCTCGGGGGTCGATAGGGGATTGTCTCTCTCGAAGAACCGTTGTGATTCAAGATCCATTTCGATATTGGCCCAGAAGTTGTTGTGAAATGCCATTCCTCCCTGGTGGTCCCAAGTAAGCCTTATGACAGGGTACCTACAGCGCATTACGCTTCGGCAGTGATCGTCGACGGCGATATAGAGGAGGACGCATTCCGCTCCGTCGTGTGTCTGCTCCGTGCGGACCATTCTGCGGCAGGCCTGATAGACGCCATACCCGCCGACACCGAAATTGCCGACCGGCTGGCAGATCTGACCGGCGAGATACTCCTGCCACGTCTCGGCATCGCTCACTTGATGGCACTCCGTGAAGCTGTCGCCGTAGGTGTTGATCCTGCACGGCCTGCCGGCATACACGTGTGACGTCCGGGCGCCGCTTCTGGCCGACGTGGACACCGTCGCGCAGCCGTCTACTCCGTTGCGCTGCAGGGAGTTTCCCAAGACGTAGCCCAGTTCCGGGTCAAATGCCGCCCACGAAGGTTTCGCCGGGTCAAGGAACACATCGAGCACTTCCTTAGGAACGGCGCTGTCACGAAGATATTGCTTGTATGAAATCACGCTTGCTCTCCTAACGTTGCTCAGTCTTGTGCGAGGACCACGAATAGGAGTATCCGATAGCAGGCCGGACACTTCTCATCTGAGGAAGCCTCTCGCCGTCGGGTCCGCAATCGGAGTGGAATAGCACAATTGGACGGCAGGGTCAAACAATTCTCGCCGGGAGGACCGGTACCACTCAAGGCACGCCGCTTCCGCTATGAGCTGGTGCCGCTTCGCATCCAGCCAATCTGTAGGCAGGGCCTTTTCCGCACGTCGTATGACGAGACACACCACTTGGGGTCGCGGGCATGACCAGGCAAAGGCGGGTAAATCGGGAGTGAAGGTGGCGGAGGGCTGTCGCCGAAACCCGGAGCAGAGCGAGAAGGACGGTGGGAGGCGCAAGTCGGCGTAAGTGCAGGTGGTGCAAGGCAGGCAGAAGCCCGAGGCGCAAGTACATGTCCGCAACCCTAGTCGCGGTTGAGACTTATAACGCCCAAGATGGAGCCCCTAAGGCCCCATCGCAACCAGTTTGTCGGAGGGAGTAGCGCGCTCTTCTGGGGTACCATTGTCGTGCCGGTGTCCGGCTCGGACCCGCGTTATGGTCTGCGTGCAATGCAGGATGACAGGTGAGTCCCCGGAGGTCTATCCTGCAGGTTCTTCCTTGACAGGCTGTAACTGGCAAGCTAGCATCGGGCTCGTCCCTGGCCAAGCGCGTACGAGACGGTGAGCGCTCGACATCATGGCGTCGCCCTGTCTCGCATACCGAAGACCAGCGGGGGGAGCGCGTGTCGTATTTGCGTCAGCAACCGTGGTCACCTTGCTCCCCATCGTCACTGAAAGGACCGCATTGGCGCGATTTCAGCTGTTTCCCGCAGGCGGTCAGTCCAGCTCACGAAGAGAAACTAAGCCCTCGGAAAAGGAGGAAAGAACCATGGGACGCAACGCTTCTCTGGTGATTTCGATGTTGGCAATTGTGGCTTGTATCTTTGCCCCATCGACGCATCTCCCCGTACTGGCGGACGTGATCACCGGTACGCCCGGGGATGACGTAATCACCGTCACCTCAGGGATGGACTGCGACGGCGTCACCACCGACGGGGGTAACGATACGGTCACCGTGGAGGCCGGCGCAGAAGTCAGAACGGAGGTCGCGGATTCCGGCGAAACTGCGGCCGCGGCCGGCACTGCGGTGGATGTCGGAGAAGGGACGAACTCGGTCGGCAACTTTGGCCTTATCCGCACGCTGGCTGAAGCGCTTGCCTCGATAATAGATGTGCTCGGGTCTGCCGCGGCAACCGCCGATGCAGAGGCCACCGGGGTCCTGGCAGCGGACGGCGTAAACACCATCACCAATAACGATACGATTGACGTCGATGCTTCGGCGGAGACAGCGGCGGCGAATGTGTCCCTGGGAGGGCTGAGCCCTTCTGAGGCCGATGTGACGGCCACTGCGACTTCGGTCGGGGTCGAAGTGGGTGACGGGACGAATACCATCGACAACGAATCACTGATCGATGTTGACGCGTCCTCCTCCTTTAGCGCCTCTGGAATCACTGTCGGACTCGTGGGTGAGGAATCCGCGACGGCGGAGATCGTGGCAGAAGCCAGCAGTACCGGCATTGCTGGAGGAGACGGCGAGGCCGATGCCATCACCAACGACGGAGCGGTCTATGCATCCGCTGAGACATCCGGGGCAGCCAGCGGTGTGACCGTGAGTCTTGCAGGTACAGCGCCAGCGAGCGCATCCAGCACGGCGACTGCGCACGCGACCGGAATTGACGGGGGTGGCGGCGACGACTCGATCCTGAATCTGGGAGAGATAGGGGCTACGGCGACGTCCGCAGTCAGTGTCGCCGGAGTCAGCGTCCAGAGCGCGGGGATTGGCGACTCGGAAGCGGACGTGACGAGCACAGCAATCGCGGTGGGGATCGATGGCGGCGAGGGTGCTGACACTATCGACAATGCGGGGCTGATGGGCGTTGGCGCATCCTCCAGCGTCGCGGCTGCAGGCGTGGCCGTGGAAATCGTGGTTGCGGCAACAGCGGACGCTTCGATTACCTCCACTGCTGAGGCCACGGGCATCGCGGGTGGTGGTGACACTGACACAATCGACAACACGGGCATGATGGAGGTCTCGAGCGAGGCTTCCGGCACGTCTGCGGGCGTCGCCGTGAATCTCCTCGGCGGGGCAGCCGCAGAGGCCTCGATAACGTCCGAGGCCGACGCTGTCGGAATCTCGGGGGGAGATGGTGACGACGTCATAGACAGCTCTTTCTTGGCCGTCTCTGCCGCCTCCCATACGACGAGCGCCAACGTAGGGGTGGACGTTCAGGCCGTGCCAATCGGCGGGGCTGTCGGCGTAGCTTACACCAACACCGTGGCAGAGGCGATCTCGAATGCCGTCGGGATTGACGGAGGGTCAGGCACGGATACTGTGTCAACTACCGGGCTGACAGTGGTGGGCGCCGCCTCGGAGGTCGACAGCGCAAGCGTTTCCGTCAACGTCGGCGATGCGAGTGTGGGCCTGGTGACAGGCGGCGCTATCGCCGCGGCGGGCTCGACAGCCACAGCCACCGCAACCGGGGTTGTAGGAGCAGAAGACATAACTAACAGTGGAGGGCTGAACGTCACGGCTCTTTCCGACATAGACAGCGCAAGCGTCGGCGTCAATGTGCAAGGTGCGATAGCCGGTCTCAGCCTCGGCGGCGCACTTGCGGACACGTCGTCTGACGCAACAGCGGTCTCTTTGGGGCTCAGTGGTTCGGATACAGACGACATCATATCCAACTCAGGCTCGATAGCAGCGGATTCGGATGCGTTGGTTGACTCAGCGAGCGTGTCGGTTGCCGTGGGTTCCACGTTGCTCGGCATCCAAGGACAGGCCCCCTTTGCCAACGTAACGAACACCGCAGAGGCCTCGGCAACGGGGATCGACGGCGGAGCCGGAGACGACCAGATTGACAATACCGGGACTATCAATGCAGACGCGTACTCGTGGCTTGATGCGACGAGCGTGTCGGTGGATGCGACGTTCGGTATCGGCGTGGGTGTTGGTGCAGCGTTTACGGACGCATCGGGCACGTCCACAACCACGGCCGTTGGCATTGCTTCGGGAGAAGGCGGCGACACCATAACCAGCACGGGCGCAGTCTCTGCCAAATCAGCTTCAACGAACCTTGCCGGCAGCAACTCATTCACTATTACGACCACCGGCGGCGCGAGCATAGCAGACGGGACCACAACAACAGATGCGGTGGCGCTCGGAATAAGCACGGGCGGGGGTGGTGACTGGGTGGTGAGCGAGGACGCCATACTTGCGGAGGCCGACGCTCACGGAGAGGCTGCCTCACTCGGCGTAAACGCGGAAGGGTATGTGGATGCAGACGCCTCCGCGGTCGTCACCTCAGATTCGACCGGGGTAGACCTCGGCGCGGGCGATGACTATTTCTGGAACAAGAGCACGATCACCGCAGACAGCAGCGAGTGCGTAGCGGCGACGGGTACCACAGGTGTCGACCTCATAGGTGCGACCTTCGCTCGCGCCGATACAACCGCACACGCAATAGCGGCCGGTGTTACAGCGGGCGAAGGGATTGACACCGTTGTGAGCGATGGCGCGCTTGACGTAAAGGCAGAATCCTGGGTGTACGCAGAGAGTGTCTCCTCCAGCTTCCTTGCGGGTTACTCAGAAGCGAGCGCCGCACTCAGAGCCGAAGCCGACGCCGTAGGAATTGACGGGGGCGCGGGAGGCGACTATATCCGGAGCACGGAGACAACCACGGTGCTGGGCAAGTCCGAAGCGTGGGCCGACAGCTATACCGTATCTCTCCTGAGTGCCGGAAACTCCGACACCGGCATCACAGGGGACTCGAATGCGAGAGGGATCAGCGGAGGAGAGGGCGGCGACACAATCTACAACGAGGGGGCACTCAACGTCACAGCGGAATCCTTCAACGATTACTCCATTGGGAATCCCACTCTGGGCGGCATCGTGAGCGCCAACTACCAGTTCTTCGGCTACGCGGAGGCCGACACTTCGGTGACGATGCTTTCGGACGCCGTCGGCATTGATGCCGGAGCCGGAGACGACTACGTCCAGAGCACGGAGAAGATCACGGTAAGAGGCAAATCCACCGCGAATGCGGCCAACCTGATTGTCGAGCTTGCGGGTGCCGCATTTTCGGAAAGCAACGTCACAGCGGATGCGGACGCAACCGGCATCTCGGGAGGCGAGGGGAACGACACACTGCTGAATGATGGCGAGATCGACATCCGGGCGGACGCACTGATGCCTGAAGACTCGATAAGCAAGACGTGGAATGGCTTTGCAGGTTACGCCAGCGCCGAGGCCTCGACCATCGGGACCGCGAATGCCGTCGGAGTAGACGGCGGTGCAGGGAATGACTTCATACAGAGCACAAACACAATCAAGGTCCGAAGCAAGACGGACGGGAGCGCGGGAGTCGCCAACTTGCTGGCGGGAATAGACGTCTCTCAATTCACGTCTGATTTCGTAGCAGAAACCTTCGCAACAGGCATCTCTGGTGGAGACGGTGTTGACACCATCATAAGCGAGGGTGCGCTCGACATCAGGGCAGACTCCTTGGGAGAATCCAGCAGCAGAGGGGTCCTGCGGTTCTTTGGCTATATGGATGCCAGCACGACGACCGATGTCACAGCTGACGCCATTGGAATAGACGGCGGCGCGGATGGTGACTTCATTCAGAGCACGAACACGGTCACAGTCACTGGCTACGCAAAGGGGAACGCCAACAACTACACCCTCGACCTCAGCGGCGCGAAAATCTATGAGGCAGCTACCACGGTCCACTCTGCCGCGAAGGGAATCTACGGGAACGACGGCAACGATACGATCCTGAGCGGAGGTGCGATCGAGGTCACCGCGCAGTCGATAACCGAAGACCGCGGCGAAAGTGCGCCTCCCTTTTCTCTCAATGTCCTCGGCTACGCTGATGCGGACGCGACAACGAACGTCAGCGCCGACGCTTCGGGGATAGATGGGGGCAGCGGCAACGATCAAATCGAGAACACGAGCACCGTCAGCGTCAGCAGCACTACGGACACCGTTGCGCCGAACACAATCATTAACCTGATTGGCGGGGCTTTAGGTGAAGCCGGCATCACGGCGGAGGCATTGGCGACCGGGATACAAGGCGGCGAAGGGAACGACACCGTTTGGAATGAGGGGGCCCTGACCATCAACGCGGAATCCAGCGGGGACGCCTCAGCGGTGACGGTTGAGCTTCTGGGCTACTCGGATGCTGACGCCACGAGCACGGGGACAGCTAACGCAGTAGGAATAGACGGCGGAGATGGAGATGACGGGATAACGAACCAAGCCGTGATCACAGTCACAAGCACCGCCGGGGCAACTGCAGCCAGCACTGTGGTTGATCTGGTCGGCGGCTCGACCGGCGAGGCCGGGACCACGACCCATGCGTTGGCAACCGGCATCAAGGGCGGCGACGGCTCGGATGTGATCGATAATGAGAGTTCCGTTGACGCCCACGTCACGGCCACAGTCGATGCGTCCGGGACTACCGTTCTGCTCGCGGGCTATGCACCCGCAACTGCCGAACTCACGGCTGAGGCCAGGTCCACCGGCATCTCGGGCGGCGACGGCGACCTCGATGTGATCGGAAACACCGACACGATCACCGTGTTGAGCGAGGCTTTCGGGACGGCAGGAGGGGTGAGCGTCAATCTGGCAGGGGCAGCGCCGGTAAGCGTATCGACTGCGGCTGAGGCATATGCCACGGGGATTGACGGAGGCGGGGGCGACGACTGGATCCTGAACCAGGGCGCAATTGACGTCGATGCGATATCGGATGTCAGTTCGGAGGCTGTAACTGTGGAGCTCGCCGGGTACGGCGACGCTGATGCCGCCGTTACGGCCCAAGCAGCCGCAATGGGAATCGATGGCGGGGACGGTTCCGACGTGATTGACAATGAGAGCTCGGTTGACGTCCACGCCTTGGCTACTATGGACGCTTCCGGGATCACGGTGGGGCTCACAGGCTATGCCCCCGCGGGCGCTGATATCTCGGCCGAGACCGAGGCCACGGGCATCGCCGGCGGGGATGGGGCGCTGGACCTTATCACCAACACCGACACGATCACTGTGTTGAGCGAGGCATACGGTACGGCCGGGGGAGTGACGGTGAATCTCGCGGGTGCGGCCCCGGCAAGCGTATCAACCGCGGCTGAGGCGTATGCCATGGGGATTGACGGAGGTGGGGGCGACGACGGAATCCTCAACCAGGGCATAATTGACGTCGACGCAGTATCGGACGTGAGTTCAGGTGCTGTAACCGTGGAGATCGCGGGGTACGGCGATTCCGATGCGAGCGTGACAGGCAAGGCGGTCGCGGTGGGCATCGATGGCGGCGACGGTTCGGACACAATTGAGAATGAGAACACCGTTGATGTCCATGCCGTGTCGACCACGGATGCGTCGGGAATCACGGTAGGACTGATAGGTTACGCGCCTGCGGGTGCTGAGATTTCAGCCCTAGCTGAGGCCATCGGGATTGCGGGTGGGGACGGGGACCTTGACATCATCACCAATACCAGCACAGAAACGCTCAGTGTCCTGAGCGAGGCGTACGGGACGGCTGGAGGCGTGAGCGTGAACCTCGCTGGCGCGGCACCGGTAAGCATCTCGACCACGGCCGTTGCGCGCGCAACCGGCATCACAGGGGAGGGCGGCACAGATCTGGTCTTCAATGAGGGCCAAATGACCGTCAACGCCAAGGCCGACCTCGACGTGGAGAGCAAGACTGTCAGCATCGCCGGCGCGTCGAGTGACGATGTCGACACACACGTCGAAGCCGAAGCTACGGGAATCGACGGCGGGGACGGGGACGACGAGATCCTGAACACTGGCACGATTACGGTAGGCCCCGGTTCCGATCAGGGCGATCCGATGGCAGATGTCTATGCCTATAGCTCATCGTGGACCGGCTTGGGTGCCGGGTCGGCGGCGGCCACTCTCACTGCGACTAGCTGGTCGACCGGGATCGACGGCGGCAGCGGCTCTGACATTATAGAGAACGAGGGCGCGCTGAATGTGATAGCGAAGTCGAAGACTGAGACCGACGGTTCCTCATGGGTGTTCGGCGGGGCAGCGTCTACGGACGCCGTGTTGAAGGCGGTAGCGGAGGCGGCGGGGATTTTGGGGGGCGGCGAGGACGACTTCATCAGCAATAGTTGTCTGGTAGACGTTCACGCAATTGCGGAGACTTCCTCGAATGCGGCGGGATTTAGCTTTGTCGGCACTGTTTCGTCGCAGGCAATGATCGCGGCAAGCGCTGAGTCCATGGGAATCGACGGCGGCGCCGGTGCCGACCAAATCCTGAACGAGGGCACGGTCACGGTCGATGCAACGGCAAACGCCACGGCAGGGGGCGGCGCGGCTTCGGCATTCACTGGAGCAGACGCCGCCGCCACGGTGTCCGCCGAGACCGCTGCCACCGGCATTAGTGGCGGAAGCGGAAGTGACACTCTGGTGAACTCCGAAGTTGGTGCGGTGGACGTCACCGCGAACGCCAACTCAGAGGCGTACAGTGGTGCGGAAGCCGGAGCCCTTTTCTCAGACAGTAAGACAAGGTCCGCCGCCACTTCCACCACAATCGGGTACGGTCTGCATGCCGGCGAAGGCAGCAACGGAGTGCTAAATGAGGGTACCATCACCGTTGAGGTTACCGGGGCCGCGGAGGCAACGGCGTTGTCGGACTCCAATATCCTTTCCGACATTTTCGGCATAGATACCGACGCGTTTGCCATGTCCGAGGCCTCACTTGAGGACGCCGAAGCGATTGGCATCGTGGCAGGCGACGGGGTGAACCAGATCGAAAGCTACGGGGTTGTCACGGTCACACTCGACCCTAGTGTGACGGCCTTGTCGATTGCTGACAGCGGTGCGATTGTCTCGGGTGATGGTACCGCGGAGGCGTCAGCTGCAGCTGATGGCGTTCAAGCGATGGGGATATGCGTTGGTGACGGCAACAACTTCATCGTGAGCGGGACTACGACAGTGACAGCCCAGCCACACGTTGATGCAGACTCAGTCAGCGACGCTGACGGCATTGGTGAGTTTAGAGAGCCTGACTCAAGGGCGACATCGACGGTCTCCGCAGATGATACGCTGGCTGTGGGCATTAAGGCCGGCAACGGGTACAACGAGATACACAACCAAGGAGCGTTGTCGGTCACATCAGCACCGGATGCTGATGAGGCCAACGCCTATGCGCATTACGGTGAGGATTGGCTCGGCATTGATTCCTTCGCATATGCAACAGCAACGGCGAACGGCGCGCAGGCGATCGGAATCTGGAGCGGGGACGGGGGCAACCTGATCTGGAACTCTGAGACTGGTTCGATCACGGTAAATGCGAGCCCGCGCGCGGATGCCGATTCCTATGCCGCAGGCGTCGGGTTCGACGGCGACGCCAGCGCAAGCGCTGTCGCGCACGCAGATAATGCGCTTGCGGTTGGCATTCTGACGGGGGCCGGGGACGACTGGATCATCAATGACGGCGTTATCGATGTGACGGCAGCGCCGTCAGCAAGTGCCACCGCTGTCGCGTCTCCCAGCGGCAACGTCCTCAATGCGGGAGAAATCGAATTCTACGAAGAGACCGCCACGGCCGCCAATGCGCAGGCAATCGGCGTCAGCACGGGCGCGGGAGAGGACGTCATCGTCAACAGCGGCACCATCACCACGTACATCAACGATGATGCCGGGGCGCGATCAGGCGTCGGAATCACATCTGGCAGCGGCAATGACGAAGTGTACCTCATCGACGACTCGCAGGTAGAGGGAAGCGTGGAGCTGGGCACTGGTGATGACTCGTTGACGTTTGCCGGGACGGCGCAGATCATCGGGATCCTCAGAGGGGATCTTGGCCTGGACTCAGTCATCATCGACGACACGGGGAGCTTCATATTATCGGACGTAGCGGGGATTGAGTGGTTCAAGGTGAACGAGGGGATGCTGGAGGTCGAGCACAGCTACCAGTTGGTCAATGAAGGCGGGGTGGTGGCTCAGGTTAACGGCGACGGCACTCACGGGCAGCTGGTCATCGACGGCGACTTTGGGCTGGACGGCACTTTGGAGGTCACCAGGGGGCCGTGGGCATTCGTCGATGGAACCACGTTCGACATCATATCGGCGGACCTTCTGAATGACGGTTTTGACCTCGAGATCTTGCCTCTGCCGATGGTGCTCTTGAGCTTCGAGACGCACCAGTTCGCCGATCTGCTTGAAGTCGAGGCGTTGGTCGAAAGCTTCA
>Ga0180437_10002605_pt1 | contig 28367 bp, 23 predicted proteins | sample SS_ome_4_FD_132410 | JGI IMG/M metagenome (GOLD analysis project Ga0180437, IMG submission 132410) | Hypersaline lake sediment archaeal communities from the Salton Sea, California, USA - SS_3_D_1 metaG | ecosystem: Environmental > Aquatic > Non-marine Saline and Alkaline > Hypersaline >...
CTGGCTCAAGGTGCACGAAATTCCGGAAGCCTCGAGAGCCTCTAGAGGACAGAGCATCAAGACGCTTCTTTCCATCTCCAACAACGAGGAGATCGCCGCTGTTGTTTCCCTGAAAGATTTCAGCGACGACAAGTACTTTTTCATGATGACCCTCAAGGGGATCGTCAAGAAAGTCAAGACTTCGGATTTCTCCAATGCCCGAACCCGCGGGATCGTAGCCATCAAATTGGATAAGGGTGACAGGCTGATCGGGGCTATGCTGACCGGAGGAAAGGACGACGTAATCTCGGTGACCCGACAGGGCCTCGCCCTGCGCTTCAGCGAGGATTCCGTCCGGCCCATGGGAAGAGCCTCCAGGGGAGTGATCGGTATACGCTTGAGCAAGGAGGATGAGGTGGCCGGCGCGGCGGCTATTCGCAAGGGGGAGGAGCTCTTTCTGATCACTGAGCACGGATACGGAAAGAGAACGGAGTTTGACAATTTTAGTGCCCACGGGCGAGGAACTCGCGGGCAGACATGCTACAAAGTGTCCAAGAAAACCGGAGAGCTGGTTGGGGTTCTTACGGTTCATAAAAAAGATGATCTGGTTTGTATAACCTCTCAGGGCAATACGATAAAGCTGCGTTTGAAAGAAATACCCGTGCTGGGGAAAGCCGCGATCGGGGTGCACATCGTGAACATCGAAAAGCCGGACATGGTGGTTGCCGTCGCTCGAGCAGCCAAAGAAGCCTGATCTCTTCGAACTTTGAGTGTTTCACGTGGAACATCTGCGGTCCAACCGATAATGGGAAAAATTATAGTATTTGCAAATCAGAAAGGCGGTGTGGGAAAAACAACCACAGCCGTAAACCTTGGAGCCTACTTGGCGGAAGAGGGGAAGCGAGTGCTGTTGATCGACTTCGATCCTCAAGCCAACTCCTCCTCCAGCTTGGGTATGGACGGCAGAGGGCGAGGCATCTACGAGCTTCTGATCCAAAAGAATCGACCCGAAGATGTCATTCAGGAAACCAAGACACCGGGTTTGTACGTCATTGCCTCCAGCATCCATCTCACCGGCGCCACCGTGGAACTGATCAACACACCCGGCCGGGAATATGTATTGAAGAAGGGGATAGACAATCTTCGCGGTTCATTTGACTATTTGTTCATCGACTGTCCTCCTTCGCTTGGTTTGCTCACCGTTAACGGATTGGTAGCGGCGGACTCGGTCATCATTCCTCTTCAGTGCGAGTACTTCGCTATGGAGGGATTGAGCAAATTGTTAATGACGATCCAGCGAGTTCAGCAGAGGTTAAATCCCACCTTGAAAATCGGAGGGATCCTCTTTACCATGTTTGATTCTAGGACTCGATTGGCCAACGAGGTGGTGAAAGAGGTGAGCGGATATTTCAAGGAGAAGGTATTCACCACGATCATTCCCCGAAACGTCCGCCTGAGTGAAGCGCCATCCTTTGCCAAACCAATAAATCAGTACGATCCGGAGTGTATCGGCGCTCGCAGTTATCGACGACTAGCTCAAGAGGTATTGGAGCATGTCTAAACGAGCTCTCGGCAGAGGCATCGACGCCCTCTTGTCTGCAGAGGCGGAAGGTCCTTCATCGGTGACCACGATTCCCGTAGGTTCGATCAAGATCAGCGGTCATCAACCTCGCAGGAATTTCCCTGCGGAGGGTTTGGAAGAGCTGGCGCGCTCGATCCAGAGCAAGGGCGTACTTCAGCCGATTCTGGTGCAACCAGCCGGTAGCGACGAGTATACGGTAGTGGCCGGGGAACGCCGTTTTCGAGCGGCCAAGCTTGCCGGATTGATGGAAATCCCGGTCCTAATTCGCAACTTCTCCGAACTGGAGAAAACCGAGATAGCCCTGATAGAGAATCTTCAGCGGGAGGATCTGTCCCCAGTGGAAGAAGCTGCAGGGTACAAAACCCTGATCGACGCGGGAAACCTGACCCAGGAGGATGTCGCCCAACGGGTAGGGAAAAACCGGGCCACCGTGGCCAACAGCCTCCGCCTGCTGAAGCTTCCCGACGAGATACTCGAGGCTCTTGATAAGGGACGGGTTTCCGCGGGGCATGCCCGGGCATTGCTCGCCGTTCAGGACGGGGCCGTCCAGAAGAAGCTGTTTCGACGCATCCTCGAGCAGGAGCTGTCGGTGCGGGAGGTGGAGAGGGAGGCGGCCAAGTCCCAGGGGCAGAGTGCGGAGGTAACCGCCCCCGAGCGAGCAAAGAAACCTTCCAAGTCAGTGGAACTTCAGGCGTTGGAGCAGCGACTAATCGAACGACTCGGCACCAAAGTCAATGTTCGGGGCAGTCATACCAAGGGTAAGATCGAAATCTCCTATTACTCGATGGAAGACCTGGAGCGGATTCTCTCCTTCATAACCGGAGAGGAATAATCGTCGGTGCGAGAGTCTCTGGGTCCCGACGGCGTTGGTCGTCTGCGCTGGTGGGGGCTCTTATGGACGGACGGGGCGCCGGCGATTTCGGACGGATTTGTACGTTGGGATATTCAGCTTAATTGTGCTCTTCCCAACCGCTGTTTACCCACGGCAGTTCGTTGCCGGTAATTAGTTGTAGTCGCAATCCAAGTTGTGCGGCGTGGTGCTGAATATGCCGGATGAGCTGAATATACAGTTCCGCACGGGGAAAAGGCTTCGATGAAAATCCCGACGGACCCTCCAGAGTCTTAGGGTCATCGGCTTGCAGAGTCGCTTCGCATTTTTCGATACAGAATTTAAGATATTCCTCACATTGCCGGCGCCCGTACAGATTGACCGGCTCCTTCCACTGCAGTTCCTCGTAATCTCTGAAAAACTCTCTGTTTTCTCGATGAAACGCCTGCTCCTTGAACGATGATTCATCACGTTCCAGATAATAGTCGGTAAAAAAAAGCGTATGAAAAACAACTTGAGAAAAAGGGTAGTCACCGTGAGCTTCGTTCCACTGTGTGTCGGGGCAACTGGAGATGCACTGAGACAGTGTGCACAAGGCGGATTTTATCTGGTTAATAACGGCATTATTGAACAATGGTTTCACAGCAATTTCCCTATTCGCGATATTTGAGAAAGATTATATCATTCAGCTCACGAAGTACATCTGTTTTCCAGGAACTTGGAAGTTCGCCAACTAGATGAAATCCAGGCGCCGAATTGGCAAAGCCAACATTTTAGTGTAGCGGGGCGTGCGACCGTCCATACGGATCATTTGATGGGGTATCTCCTCTGTTGTCTGCGTCCCAGTTCCAGCAGTTTGGCAAGGAGGCGTCCGACATTTAGAGCGTCGTCGTCGCCGCGGTGAGCCTTTCCGACGAACTGCATTCCCATCTTTCCCAGGGCAGTATTGAGTCCCACCTCGTACGGAAGTCCGAGTGATACGGCGAACAGTGATTTGACATTCAGGTGATCGTGACCAAAGGGATAGGGAACGCCCAGTGCGGTGCAGCATCTTTCGAACATGCGACGGTCATAACCGCCGTAGCTGGCCCACAATCTGTCTTTGCTCTCGTATTCATGGTGCAGCAGCGAACATGCCTCCGCCAGTGGCAGTCCCTCCTGTACCTGCTCCCGGGTAAGCGAAGTCAGTTCAGTACAGAAATCACTTACCGCGGACCGTGACGGTTTTACCAAAATGCTTCTCTTTGCATCCAAATGGAGCTGTCCCACGTCAAGGGTGACAACTCCAATTTCGATGATATCGCTTTCCTGGTTTGGGGGAGGTTCTTCCTTCCAACAGGTAGCTTCGATGTCAACAATGACGATTTTATCGATCAGTGAGGCCATATCAAAGAATGCTCTCTCAGTTTTTCTTTGCTTTCCCGGAGAAGAAGGGAATGAGTGTCAATTTCCCAGGCGCTTCAATTGAAAGCGGTTGTGCAGGTGTACTGCCTGCAAGCGGAATTTTTTTTCGTCACTTCCCAGCCGTAGGTTTGAGCAAGTACCTCGACAGTTGTCATTTGTCACCTAAAACGAGTGGAAATGCACATTGATTGACAATTCCTACCGCTGTTATTATAGTCTTAGAGGTTTGGTAGGTGCAATCGACCGACAGGTGCGCCGCTGGAGAGGTGTCCGAGTGGTCGAAGGAGGCGGTCTTGAAAACCGTTGAGCCGCAAGGTTCCGGGGGTTCGAATCCCTCCCTCTCCGGAATCGCAGGTCACCTTGATCAAGTTTTAGAAGCGGTGCGTCCCTGAGGGTCTTTGCTGATGTTGGTCGTCGTACGATACTGTAGATAGGGAGAGGTGCGAGAGTGGTCGAATCGGGCTCCCTGCTAAGGAGTTGTACTCTGTCCGGGTACCGTGGGTTCGAATCCCACCCTCTCCGATTCTAGTGCCCATAGCTCAGCTGGATAGAGCGTTAGATTGCGGATCTAAAGGCCGGAGGTTCGAGTCCTCTTGGGCACGATTTGCGTGTAATGCAGGGAGAGATGCGAGAGCGGTTGAATCGGGCGGACTCGAAATCCGTTGAGCCGCACCTGCGGCTCCGTGGGTTCGAATCCCACTCTCTCCGTCGGTGACCATAGAAAGACAGTGTATCAACAGGAGAGATGACCGAGAGGCCGAAGGTGCACGCTTGGAAAGCGTGTGTACTCTAACCGGGTACCGAGGGTTCGAATCCCTCTCTCTCCGTATCCCCTTAGCGTTGATAACCAGGCCGTACGCTATCAGCGGGTGCCCAACCCCGTCAGGACCGGAAGGTAGCAGCGGTAAGTACCTTGTTGATGAGATGTAACTTGGCTTGGTTGTAGCTAAGGGGTTTTTTTCGTTTAATACTAGCGGGTGTGCTTGGAGAGACAAAAAAACAACGAGCCCCCGTTATTGAGAACGTAATGGAGTCTCCCAGGGGTTGAGCAGTCCGATGGCATATGAGGTAACCGCCACACGAAAGCGTCCCCAAACCTTTGATGAAATGGTGGGGCAGGATTTTATCGTCTCCACGCTGAAGAACTCTATTGCTCAGGGACGGATCGCCCATGCCTACCTTTTTTCCGGACCCAGGGGAGTTGGCAAGACTTCCGCGGCTCGGATTCTGGCCAAGGCTCTGAACTGCGACCAGGGACCCACGGAACAACCCTGCGGAAAGTGTACCTCCTGTTTGGAGATTGCCCAAGGCAACAGTCTCGATGTGATCGAGATCGACGGCGCTTCCAATACGAGTGTCAACGACGTCAGAGAGATCAAAGACGAAGTGTTGTTTGCTCCCAATTCGAATCGCTACAAGGTGTATATCATCGATGAAGTACACATGCTGTCCAACAGCGCGTTCAACGCTCTGTTGAAAACCATCGAGGAGCCTCCATCGTATATCGTCTTCATCTTCGCCACCACGGAGGTTCACAAAGTACCAGCCACCATTCGTTCTCGATGTCAGCAGTTCAACTTCCGGCTGATTTCTTCTTCCCAGATCAAGGAGATGCTTGTGCGGGTGGTGGAAGAGCTCTCCATTCAAGCCGAGGAAGCGGCTCTGTTCTGGATCGCCAAAGAAGCCACGGGCAGTCTGCGGGACGCCTACACGCTGCTCGATCAGGTCGTTTCATTTTCCAGGGACGGTATTACCCTGGAGAAAATCCGGGCGAAACTGGGGTTGGTCGGTCTCGATCAGATCAACCGAATCGTCAATATTATATCACAAAGAGATAAGCAGGCGATACTGGAAAGTTGTTCCGAGGTTCTGGATCGTGGGGTGAGTGTCGAGCAGTTCGTTGTAGACCTGACCGATTATTTTCGTAACATGCTGTTGCTGAAGTGTGGTGTCCGAAAAAGCTCTCTTCTCTCCGGTTCGCCCGATGACTACCCCGGTGAGTTGCTGGAGTTTTTCAGTACCGAGCAGATCGAAAAAGCCATTGAAATGCTGCTGGAGCTGCACCGAAACCTGCGTTTCTCCCTGCAGCAGCGATTCGATCTGGAACTGGTGATGTGCCAGCTGGCAAGCCTGCAAGATCTAATCGATCCGGCGGAGCTGTTGAGAGCGATTCGGGCGGTAAAAACCGATTTTTTTCCCGCCTCGTCCTCCTCTGCAGCATCTCAGGTTGCTGCAGCACACGCCGCCGCACCACGGGCCACCGCGGAGGAAGGCGTCGCATTGAGTCCTGTGAAAAACGAGGCGGGAAAGAAAACGGGGAGCATAGAGGATCTGATCGAGTCCGTACGCCGGGAGAAGCTTGCCCTGGCCACCCTCCTGGAAAAGTGCGAATCCTGGCGGATCGCAGATGGCGAGCTGAGACTGGAGTTCACAGCTCAGGACCGATTTTCGGCGGAGCAGGTGAACAAAGAACGAGATACGCTGATCAAACACGCGAGTCAGGTGTTTTCAGATCAGGATGTGCGTAGATTGCGCGTAGAAGTGCTGGGGGGCGAGCAGGACTCTTCGTCGGCGGTCAATGAACAGGCCGAAATCGTAAAAAAGATCTTTCGCGGTCAAATTATCGATAAGGGAGAGTGATCATGGCTGCTGTTGGAAATCCTTTCGATTTTCTAAAACAATTCGGCAATATCCAGGAGAGGATGGGTGAAATCCAAAACCGGCTCCAGGGCATCAGTGTTGTCGGCTCGGCCGGCGGAGACATGGTTCAGATCGAGATGAACGGGCACATGCAGGTGCTGGGGGTTCGGATCTCCGAAGAAGCAGTTGATTCCAAGGACATCCAGATGCTGCAGGATCTTCTCCAGGCTGCCTTTTCGGATGCCCTGTTCAAGATCAAGGAAAAAATACGTGAAGAGGTATCCTCACTTACAGGCGGACTCAACCTGCCTCCCGGGATACTGGGTATGTAAGGTGACCGCACTAGAACGGTTGATCGAAAACCTGGCAAAACTCCCCGGATTGGGAAAAAAGAGCGCTTCCCGGATCGCCTACTTCCTCCTGCGTTCCGATTCCGCCTACATTCAGTCTCTGTCCAGGGATCTGCGGGACCTGAAGGACAAAATGAAACCATGCCCTGTGTGCGGGAATTACACGGAAAGCGTCCCCTGCAGGATCTGCACGGACAGCCATCGGGACAGACGCACCCTCTGCGTGGTGGAGGAGCCGAAAGATCTGCTGTCCGTGGAGATGACCCACCAGTATCACGGCCTCTATCACGTGCTGATGGGAGCCATATCTCCGATTGACGGTGTCGGTCCCGAGAGCCTTCGAATCGACGGCCTGCTGAAGCGAGTGAGGGAGGAGGGTTTTCGGGAGATTATCCTGGCCACTAATCCCACTGTGGAGGGAGACACTACGGCTGTATATCTCGCCGGTCTGCTCAAGGATCTCGGTGTGTCCGTGACTCGTCTGGCCCTCGGACTGCCGGTAGGAGGAGACCTGGAGTATGCGGACCGTTTAACCCTGGCCAGGGCGCTGGAAGGGCGCCGGAAGATCGAGTAGAAGCGTGTCCCTCAGATTTTGTCGATCAAGATCGAGCACTTGCCGGAGGGAATCGGAAGGGTTTTTTTCTTGGAATCCAGGACATTGACTGTCAGGTAGTACAGCTTCTCCGATTCCAGACGGATCTCCCAGCCTCGGCCGCTTTTATTGCTCAGAATCGAAATCATGTTCCGTTTCAGAGCCAAATCCTCGATGCCCATGATCTCCAGGCTGGGGATTATCCAATCCACGGTCTTCCTGGGGAGAGATATGTACAGGCCTATTACGTTTTCGATCATCAAGGCGATGGTCGAGAGGGCCGCATACGGGAGAAACATCGGACGGGGAAACACGGGATTGCCCGGCCAGGATGCAGCGCCCTCACGAACAGGCGCGTAGGCCTCCCACAGAGTACCTTTCATGCCCTCCTCGGTGTGCAGTCCCTCCAGAACGAAGTACAGATGCTTGATCGAGCACTCTCGAGCGAGCTCGAATTTACCGTACTTTTCCAATCCTTTGATGATCATGTAGGTAAGAAAGGGAAAAACGGAACCACGAAAGCCGTAACCCCTATGGTCGAAGTCTTTTTCATTGGCAGCCAGAGAAGGGAAGGGATTTTCCAGTCCGAATGTATTTGGATTTGTGAGATGGGCGATCAGTCCTTCGGCTCTAACCTCGTTGGGTATTTCCGCCAGAAGAGGCCAGAAGGAAGCCGCGGTTTTTACCTTTACCTGTTTCTCGTCCTTGTCCAGGTCGTAGTAGAAGCGATCCCTATCGTTCCACATCAGAGAGCTGATGCGGGTTTTAAGAGAGAAGTAGGCTTTCTTGTACCGGTAACTGATCTCCTTGTCGTTGAGAATGTCACCCAACGCCGACATGTACAGAGCGTTGATCGCAACCTGGGTATTGAAGTCAATCGGGTACTTCATGTATTGCCGGGGACTGTTGGTCATCACGGTCGCGGACAGAGGAACGGCGTACAGTCCGTTTTTCTGCTTGCATACCTGTTCCAGCCAGGAAAAGTACCGCTCCAGGATGGGCATGATCTCTCGTACTCGCTTCTTGAGTCCGATTTTGTGGTAGATATTATACTCTGCCCAAGCGAACAGGGGCGGCAGGACTCCTTCGGGATTTTTCCTGCTGAGCACGGGTTTGCCGTCTTTTATACCGTACTCGCCTCGAATTGCTCCGTCCTTCTCCTGTTTGTGATAGAAGTTGTCGAGCAACGACAGTACGGGGAATACCCGATTACTGTAAACTAAAAAAAAAGTGGCCAGGATGGCTTCGAATTGGTTTATTGACTCGGCGTCCGGATAGCTGAAATACTTCGGTTGGAGACCGTTTTCGGAGGTTCCCCGCTTCCAGAATCCCTTGAGACGGTTGAAAGTATAGTCGTACATACCCGTGAGGTCGTGATCGTAAAAATGTAGCTTCGGGAACTCCTTCTTGCCCACTTCAACCTCTTTTGATTCAACTCAAATCGTTGATCTTTATTGTATCATCCCCTAGATGTACGTCAAATTTTTTTACGGGAGGGTTTTGATAACTTCTAGTGATCGCGCACCGGATAGTTTCGTTGACGGTGATACCATTTAACCCGAACTCAAAACCAAGGAAGAACAAGCCGGTAAAGTGTTCTCTCAGAATATATTACCGGTTTATTACGGAGTCAAGTTTTTTTCTTCACCCCTGTCAACGCAGGTCGGCCTGCGGGGCGCGATCGGAGAAGAGGAGGGAAACTGTCCATGGGTTGACACTGTGAGCGACCCCGTGTTCAATGGGCTCCAAGTGAAAATCATGGAACGGGAAGAACTGGATATCACGGCTCAACTGGCTCGTCTTGAGCTATCCGATGAAGAAGCGAAGCGATTCGAGCAGGCGGTTTTTCAAATGTTGGAGTACTTTTCGAAGATGAAAGAATTCGATGTGGAAGGACTGCCACCAACCGCCCAGATGACACAGACAAACCGTACCCGCAAAGATGCTGCAATCGTAAATAAAGATTCCGAGGCTATCCTCGGAAATGCCCCCGAGCTGGAAGATCGTTTCATAGTTATTCCCAACGTTCTGTAATCGAGGCCATTCCCAATACAGTGGATACTGTCCGAGCAAATGCGGCGCTCTACAAAGCGGGATAGCCGAAATCGAGAGGTCCTACATTTTGCACAAAACGGAAGAACGGGATACCTGGAGACGAAAACTTGCTGACCCAATGCATCGGACATCCTGGATGCAGTTCGTCCGCCAGCAGGACGAGCTGATCCGGGCTTTCCTTCAGTTCGATCCGGAGCTAGGCCAGGAGGTAGCCTCCGCTGTCGGCCCCGACCCTTCCGTATCCGGCCGGACAGGCTCACTTAGCGGGATTCCCTTCGCCGTCAAGGACAACATCGCCGTTCGTAATTTCAAACTAACCTGCGGGTCCAAACTGCTTAAAGATTTCGTTTCTCCTTACACCGCTACGGCTGTGCAGAGGCTTCTGGAGCGGGGTGCGGTGTCCGTGGGCAAGACGAACCTTGACGAGTTCGGCATGGGATCTTCTACGGAAAACTCAGGGCTAGGCATGACCTACAATCCTTGGGATCTCAAACGCGTACCGGGTGGTTCCAGCGGCGGCTCCGCCGCCGCCGTAGCTGCCGGCATGGTTTCCTTTGCCCTGGGATCCGACACCGGGGGCTCGATTCGGCAACCCGCGGCTTTCTGCGGAGTTTACGGGCTAAAGCCCACCTACGGAGCTGTCTCCCGATTCGGGCTGGTGGCCTATGCCTCCTCTCTCGAGGTAATCGGTGTCATTGCCCGGGAGATCTCGATGATACGGGATGTGTTTTCCGTGATGCGAGGCCAGGATCCTCGGGATCACAGCTCCGTTCCCTATAGGGAGAGCGAACCGGCTAAAGGAGGACGGTTCACCGTGGGCGTGCCGGATCTCGGCTCGATTCCTCTCCATGAAGAGGTGCAGAGCTCCTGGGAGAAGACCCTGGACGGATTGAAGAGCCTCGATTTCATTTTGAAACAAATCGAACTGCCGACGTTGGAGTATCTCGTTTCTGCTTACTACGTCATTGCCTGCGCCGAAGCCAGCGCCAATTTAGCCCGCTTCGACGGCATTCGCTACGGGAACAGAACCGCCGGCTTTTCCGGGAATCCCGAGCAGCTGGTACGATGGTCCCGCAGCCGCGGGTTGGGAGACGAGGTCAAACTGCGAATCCTCCTGGGAACCTACGTGCTGCGCTCCGGTTTTCAAGATCAATACTATCTGCGGGCGCAACGGATTCGCACGGCGATTCGCCGGGAATTCGAAGGGGCTTTTTCCGGGGTCGATCTTATTCTCATGCCCGTGTATCCCTGCGGGCCGTTCAAGTGGGGAAGCGAGGGGCTTGATCCATTCTCCCAGAAGCTCTCCGACATCTTCACCTGCTCGGCCAACATGACGGGCTTGCCCGCTTTGAGTTTTCCCGCCTCACTGGAAAACGCACTGCCCATCGGGATGCAGTTTCTCGGCCCTCCCTTTGCAGAGGAGCGACTCCTGCAGGCCTGTGAGCGTTTTGCCCAGGTGTTTCCGGTGCCCACCTGCCCCATGTATCGTCCTCCGCAGACCGGAGGAGGGCGCAAGGGCGAAGACAGCCACGCCCGTTCGAGCGGATCAGGGAGGGCGTAGATCAGATGTATCAGTCATACATCGGTTTGGAGATTCACATTCAACTGTTGACGGAGAGCAAGGTGTTCTGCTCCTGTCGGGCTTCCTTTGGCGAGGAGCCGAACAGCAATATCTGTCCGGTTTGTATGGGCTACCCCGGGGTCCTGCCGGCCGTGAATGAAGAGGCGGTACGGCAATCCTACCTGGTCTGCCGTGCTCTGGACTGTCGGTTGAATGACAGTGGAGTCTTCGAGCGCAAGAACTACTTCTATCCCGACATGCCGAAGAACTACCAGATCTCCCAGTTCGCGTCGCCCTTCGGCGTGGAGGGACATCTGGACATGGAGTACCGCAAACGAAAGCGCCGGGTGCGTATCAAGGAGGTCCATCTGGAGGAGGACGCGGGGAAGATGGTTCACGTTGGGGAGATTTCCCTTCTGGACTACAACCGGGCCGGTACGCCTCTGCTGGAGATCGTTACCATGCCCGACCTCGAGGTCGGAGAGGAGGCGGAGCTGTTTCTGCAAGCGTTTCGCCGTCTGGTGCGCTACCTCGGGGTCTGCGACGGCAACATGGAGGAAGGATCCCTGCGCTGTGATGCCAATGTTTCCGTGAATTTGGAGGGTCGGGGGCTGGGTGCCAAGGTAGAAATAAAGAATCTCAACTCCTTCAAGTTCGTGCGCAAAGCTCTGAATTTCGAGATCGCGCGGCAGATAGAAATCCTGGAACGGGGAGGCACGGTCACGCAGGAGACCCGTCTCTGGAATGAAAACCGGGACGTGACCGAGGGTATGAGAACCAAGGAGAGCGCCTTCGATTATCGCTACTTCCCAGAACCGGATCTCCCTCCCTTTCACCCCGATGAGAAATTCATCGAGTCCTTGGAAGCGGTACTGGTAGAGCTTCCAAGAGCTCGAAAAGCGAGACTCGTGGAGCAGTACGGTATCACGGAATCTCAGGCGGATTTCATCTGTGAAGAAAAGGGCACCGCAGATTACTACGAACAAGCCGTCGGTCTGGGTGCCGATCCCCAGTCAGCCGCTCTGTGGTTGGCCGCGGACGTGCAGAAGATCCTCAAGAGAACGGCCGGGAGTCTGACCGACTGCGCATTGAGCCCCAGGCGCCTGGCCCAACTTCTTGAGCTGTTGGCCGCCCGGCGCATTCACGGGAAGATCGCCAAGCAGGTGCTGGAGGTGATCTTTGAGGAGGACCGAAATCCCTTGGAGATCATACAGGAGCGGGGGTGGGAGCAGATCACCGATCCCAGAGAGCTCGACCCGGTCGTCGATCAGATCCTAAAGGAAAATCCCAAGGCGGTCGAGCAGATCCGGGGCGGGGACTCGCGTCCCATGATTTTCCTGGTCGGACAGATCATGAAGAAAACATCGGGCAGAGCCGAACCGGGACGCGTCAAGGAGCTGCTGAACGCCCGTTTCGATCTGTCTTTCGTCCAGGTGCTGTCCATGGGGGGAGCGATCGGGGGAACGCGTACCGGGGCGGGGGAAGTTGCAGCCGGGGATCTGAAACAGGTTATCGACAAGCTGGGACAGGATAAACGACTGCCGAAGAACGTCCGTTTCGAAGAAATCGAGATCAGCCGGATCTTGAGTGAAGAGATCACCCCGGAAGACTGGGCTGCTTTGATCGCAGCACTGGACACTTATTTGAAGCAGGAGAACACATCCGGAGTTGTCATTGCCCACGGAACCGATACGCTGGCCTATACCGCGTCTCTACTGTTCTGGTTGTTTCCTCAAGTTCCTATGCCCATAGTGCTGACCGCTACCCTGGATCCGCGGAGCGCGGAGGATGCGCTCAGTGCCGCGATTCTGGCAGCAACGAAGCAGCCGCCCGGGATTTACCTCAGCCTGGAAGACAAAATACTCTCCCCCTTGAATCTGAAGTTCGAGAGGGTCAGCGCTGATGCGTTCCGCAACTGGAACCTGGAAAAACCGATGTTCGCCAGCGGCTCCCTCTCTCTTCCGCAGCTGAGCATAACCGACAGGAGTGCACTCAGGAGAAACCTGGAGCAGGCGATCAGTCAGGTTTGCATCCTGAGGGTGTATCCGGGAATGAAGGGTGATTACCTGGTTGCGCTTATGAACTCCGGAGTGCGTTACTTCATCCTGGAGCTCTACGATACGGGAACCGCCAATCTGCGGGAATCCCCCTTTTCTCTTCGAAAAGCTTTCATGGATGGCAAAACGAAAGGTGTTCGTTTTTTTTGCACCTCTCAGCAGGAAGGTATCGTGGATTTCTCCGGTTACATCACCTCCCATGAGCTGTGGAGGGAAGGAGCCATTCCCATGGGATTTCTTACTACGGAGAGTGCCTATACCCGTTTGCTGGCTGCACTGTTGAGCTGCGAAACCGATGAGGAGGCGATCCGCCTGATGGAGGAATGCAGATGAGGACGATGCTCGCCGAGATCGACGTTCATCTCGGCAACGATGTGCAGGTGCAGGGGTGGGTGCACAGAATCCGGGAGCTGGGAAAAGTCTCCTTCATCCTGCTGCGGGATGCATCTGGGATCGCCCAATTGGTTGTGGATGCGGGATCCGGCAGCGAAGAGGTCGCTAAGGCTGCTTCCCAGCTGACCCTCGAGTCCGTTGTGTCGGTGCGGGGCAAGGTGGCCGAGAACGGCAAGGCTCCCGGTGGATTCGAGGTTCAGGTGTCGGATCTCGAGGTGGTAGCCCGGGCGGAACCGGACCTGCCCCTGGCCGTCAATCAGGATCCCGACAAGGTGTCCCTGGATGCGGTTCTGGAATACAGAATGGTAAGCCTGAGGAATCCGAAGATCCTTTCGATTTTCCGGCTCCAGTCTTCGATCCTCAAATTCTTCGCCGAGCACATGCGCAGCGAAGGGTTCACGGAGATAAAGACCTCCAAGCTTATCGGCACCGGAACCGAGGGGGGAACCGGGCTGTTTGCGGTAGAGTATTTCGATACAAAAGTATTTCTGGCCCAGTCTCCCCAGTTCTACAAGCAGGCCATGGTTTCATCGGGTCTGGAGCGGGTGTTCGAAATCGGCTGCGCTTATCGGGCGGAGAAACACGAAACGCCCAGGCATCTCAACGAGTATGTGTCTCTGGACGTGGAGACCGCCTGGATCGACAGCGAGCAGGACCTGATGGATCTGGAGGTGCGGATTCTGAAAAGTATATTCGAAGGAGTAGAACGGGAAAACTCGGAGGTGCTGGAGCTCTGGCAGGCCAACCTTCCCGCTGCCAAACAGGTCGAAAGCATTCCCCGTGTTTCCCACGACGAGGCCAAAGAAACGATCAGCACTGCGGGGGGGAAGAAGGTCTACGAGATTAATCCGGAGGGTGAAAGAGTGCTCTGCGACTGGGCCTTGAAGGAGCACGGAGTAGAGGCGGTGTTCATATTTGGCTGGCCCAGGAAAAAGCGTCCCTTCTACACCTATCCCACAGACACCCGAAGCACCATGTCTTTCGACCTGCTGTTCAGGGGGCTCGAAGTGACCACGGGGGGAAGGCGGATCAACGAGTACCCCATGCTGCTGGAAAACATCGAGCTGTTCGGTCTGGATCCGTCCTCTTTGGGCGACTACATCCAGATCTTCAAGTACGGCTGTCCTCCCCACGGCGGCTTTGCCATCGGCCTGGAGCGGCTGACCCAGAAGATCCTGGGTCTGGGCAACGTCAAGGAAGCCTCCCTGTTTCCCCGGGACCGCCGCCGCATCCGCCCGTAAACCGGGCGCTCTACGATTGACTCTGACCCCGACCAGCCGGTAATATGCCCTGACATGAGCAATCTACCCTTTGCCCGCATAGAGAAGAAGTGGCAGACCTACTGGGAGGAGAACAGGACTTTCCGGGTCGAAGAAAATCCCGATGTCCCGCCTGAGAAGAGGATCTATGTCCTCGATATGTTTCCCTATCCCTCCTCGGCCGGGCTGCACGTCGGGCATCCCGAAGGCTACACGGCAACCGATATCTACTGCCGCTACATGCGGATGAAGGGCTGTCACGTTCTGCATCCCATGGGTTTCGACAGCTTCGGGCTTCCGGCGGAAAACTACGCCATCAAACATGGAATTCATCCGAAGATCTCCACGGATGCCAATATCGAGCGTTTTCGTACGCAGATCAAAGCACTGGGCTTCTCCTACGACTGGGACCGGGAGATCTCCACCCATGAACCGGCGTACTACAAGTGGACCCAGTGGATATTCTTGAAGATCTGGGAGCAGGGTCTGGCCTACGAGGCGGAGGTTCCGATCAACTGGTGTACCTCTTGTCTGACCGGACTGGCCAATGAGGAGGTCAAGGACGGCCGTTGCGAGCGCTGCGGGTCACAGGTCGAACGCAGGGACCTGCGGCAGTGGCTGCTGAAAATCACGGTCTACGCCGAGCGGCTGCTCGAGGATCTGGACAAGCTCGACTGGTCGGAAAGCCTCAAGCTGATGCAGCGTAACTGGATCGGCAAGAGTGTAGGGGCCAACGTACATTTCCCCCTGGTCGACGGGGAGGGTACGATCGAGGTGTTCACCACCCGCCCGGATACTCTTTTCGGAGCCACCTACATGGTTCTGGCGCCTGAGCATCCGCTGGTCGATACGCTGACCACACCGGAACAGCGGCAGGCCGTGACTGATTACATCCGGGAAGCCCGCCTGAAGAGTGATCTGGAACGCACGGCCCAAGTCAAGGAGAAAACAGGGGTATTTACCGGCGGGTATGCGATCAATCCGGTGAACGACGAAAAGATACCGGTGTGGATCTCCGACTACATCCTCATCTCCTACGGAACCGGGGCGATCATGGCGGTGCCCGCCCATGATCAGCGGGACTTCGAGTTCGCAGTGGAGTTCGGTCTGCCCATCGTCCAGGTCGTTTCCCGGGACGGTAGCCAATACGAGCTGACCGAAGCCGACGTTACCGACGGTGTTGCCGTCAACTCCGGGCAATTCAACGGCCTGAGCACGGCGGAGTTCAAAGAACAAATAGTCCGGTGGCTGGAGGAGAGGAATCTCGGCAGTAAAGCGGTCAACTACAAACTTCGAGACTGGGTTTTTTCCCGTCAGCGCTACTGGGGAGAGCCGATTCCCCTGGTCCACTGTGGGAAGTGCGGGATCGTTCCTGTTCCCTACGAGCAGCTGCCGCTCGTGCTCCCGGAGGTCAAGAGCTTTGCCCCCACCGGAACAGGAGAATCTCCCCTGGTTGCCATAGAAGACTGGGTGAACACCGAGTGTCCCCGCTGCGGCGGACCTGCCAAGAGGGAGACCAACACCATGCCCCAATGGGCAGGCTCCTGCTGGTACTACATGCGCTATCTGGATCCGCACAATGATTCGGAGTTGGCCGCCAAAGACAAGCTGGAATACTGGATGCCCGTGGATCTTTACGTCGGGGGTGCCGAGCACGCGGTTCTGCACCTGCTGTACTCTCGTTTCTGGCAAAAGGTCCTCTTCGACATCGGGGCGGTCAATACGGATGAGCCCTTCATGCGCCTGATCAATCAGGGCATGATCCTGGGGGAGGACGGGGTGAAGATGTCCAAGAGTCGGGGCAACGTGATCAACCCGGATGAGGTCATACACGACTACGGTGCGGATGCCATGCGCATGTACGAGATGTTCATGGGTCCTCTGGAGGCGTCGAAACCGTGGTCAACAACGGGCATCGCCGGGATCAAACGCTTTCTGGACAGGGTCTGGCGGCTGTCGGAGCAGGAGGTCAGCGACCGGGAACCGCCGCAGGAGCTGCTCAAAGTGCTCCACCAGACGATCCGAAAAGTGTCGACGGATACCGAAACCCTTCAGTTCAACACGGCCATCGCCCAGATGATGATCTTCCTCAATGAGGCGGGAAAACACGATGTCCTGTACCGCAGCGTGTGGCAGCCCTTCGTGCTCATCCTGGCTCCCTACGCGCCCCACCTTGCCGAGGAGCTGTGGGAGAAACTGGGATACCAACCCTCCGTCGCCTACCAGGAATACCCGGCCTGGGACGAGGAGTTGGCCAAAGAGAACACGGTAACCGTGGTATTCCAGATCAACGGCAAGATCCGGGCTCGGGAAGATCTGCCCGTGGGAATGACCAAGGCTCAACTCGAGCGTAACGCCCTGGAGCACCCCAGGATCCAGGAGTTGTTGGCCGGTAAAAAGCCAGACAAGGTGGTCGTCGTTGTCGACAAGCTTGTCAATCTGGTCGTACGATCGGCTTGAGGCTGTCTGTCCGGGAGTTTTGCTCAGTTGATGATTAATCCTCAAGCCTACCGCCTGCGCCAGCAGAAGCTCTTCGATTACTTGTCAGAAAAACAGATCGAGGTCGGAGTCATCGTCGATGTGGAGGGTCTGCGAAACCGGTCACTGCGCTACCTGTGCGGACAGCCCGGCGATGCCCTGTTGTTTCTGTTTGCCGGCGGTGAGAGCCTTCTCGTGCCGTGGGACGTACCTCTGGCCCGGTCACTGGCCACCATCGATACGTTGATTCCCTACGAACGGTACGGGCGCTCGCTTTTCAGCTGCATCACATCGGTCGTACAGGAACGAGGGGTCAGAGGGGTGGAGCTTTCGACAACGCTGCCCTATGCCCTGGTCCGGGCGTTGATCGAGTCACTTCCCGGGATTGCAGTAAGGTGCCGGCGGGGTGGAATCGACGAGGCAATTAACGTTATGCGAATGATAAAAGATGTTGAAGAGCAAAAAATGCTTCGCCGGGCCTGCAGAATCACGGATGAATTGATCCGCGACGTTCCGGGTTTCCTGGGGGAAAATCGCACGGTCACCGAGCTCGAGCTGGCGCTGTTCCTGGAAGCAGAAGCGCGACGGCGGGGAGCCGAGGGCATGGGTTTCGACACCTTGGCCGCCTCGAGCCGGCGGAGCTTTGCGATCCACTGTTTTCCGAACTTCACCGCCGAACCGATTGCGGTGGAGGGTTTGTCCATTCTGGATTTCGGAGTGCGCTTTGCCGGCTACACGAGTGATGTCACCCTCACCCTGGCTCGAGCTCCCTTGAGCTCCAAGCAGGAAGCCATGGCCGAAGCCGTGCAGGAGTCCTACGATCTTGCCCTGACCCTCTGTAGGCCCGGCGCCGACCCCGTTCATGTGGGCGAACAGATTCAGGAGCATTTCGAGAGTCGGGGATTCCACATGCCCCATTCCCTTGGTCACGGCATCGGACTGGATGCTCACGAGGCGCCCCAGTTTCGACGCACAGACTCGGTGGGAGGTGAAGAGAATCGACAGGTACTGCAGCCGGGGATGGTTTTTACAATTGAACCGGGACTCTACGATCCCGAACAGGGGGGTGTGCGCCTGGAGAACGATCTCCTCTGCACCGAACGGGGCGCCGAGGTCCTTACCTCGGCGCGCATTCTTAACCTATAATAAAAAAGGCGTTTGAAGGAGGACTCATGGTACACGGAAAAGAGTTTGAACTATCCACGAAAGGCTTCTCGGATATCCTCGATATTACCTCTTCCGTCGAACAGGTGGTAGGAGAATCTCGGGTTAGGGATGGACTGGTGAATGTATCGGTAATCGGTTCTACGGCATCGGTATCGACGATCGAATACGAGCCCGCCCTGGTTGAGGATATGAAGGAGCAGCTGGAAAAGCTCATTCCCCACACCCTGGCCAGCCGCCATTCCGCCACCTGGGGGGACGACAACGGTTTTTCCCACATTCGAGCCAGCCTGATGGGACCCAGCACGACTCTGCCCGTCGCGGATGCACGGATCGTTTTGGGAACCTGGCAGCAGCTCGTGGTCATCGACCATGACAACCGCCCGAGAAAACGCAGGATACGCGTACAGGTAGTGGGTGAATAACCGTTGAAAGCCCCCTCCATGTCCGCCGGGGGTCGGCAAACACCGGCGGCTCCACGGAAGAGGACAGGCCTCACTATCTTCGGATCATGAGGATGGTTTCTTCTTCGACGTAGAGGAAGATACAGGTGCCGAGGGACAATTCAAACAGGATGTGGGATCCAAGCGGCACGGACTCGAGGATCAAAGAGCCGTCGGCATCCGTCGGTACCCGGCTGCAAAATGGGGACTCGAGGAACCAGCTGCCCGCACCCGGCTCCAGCAGCAGGTCCCGGCTGGGAGCCGTACGGATGTCGGTCAGGCGAAACGCTTCAGCCGCCAGCCGGGCACAGATCCGGTCTAAATCGAGTTTCCAGGGATCCCCCTGACAGCGTGCGGACATTTCCCTGGCCAGGCGCGGGGCGTTGACGGCCGAACAATCCATCCCCTGATACCAAAGACGGTGGAGAACCTCCGCGACCGCTCCCTGTTGCCAACTGAGCACGATCGTGTTGGTGCTGTCGCAATCCAGGGGGTACACTCCTCCTGCGGGCGGGAGCTCGATGGACTGGTCGGGAAGGTTAGGGTACGCCAGAACCGGAAGGTAGAGGGCTTTGGGGAGCCGTATTACAACACGTGTACGGCTGTCGATCTGTCGTTCTTCACAGCCCCCGCTCTCGGGAATCGGGTAGACGATGCGATAATCGAGATCGGGGAACGCTTCCCGCCAGTGCTCCGGAGGCGGAGGCAGGTGCACTGCCAAGGACACTGCAGGGGAATAGAAACTGCATGAACAGAACAGCCGTATCAAACAGACCAGTACCACCGTTTTGGAGGCCGGTGAGCCCGAGACGGCAACAGCCCGCGTATGATACATCGATGGTTTCGGGAAAAGAAAGCTCATCATATAGGAGTACAACGGCGGAGGCTGCAGATTCGCTTCTAACAGTTCTCTGCAACACACCGGCAGGACGCTTTTTTGCCTTGATAACTCAAAAAAGCTGCTCTATATTAGTGGCTACATGGAAACATTGAAGCAGCTGGAAGCCACGGTTACGCCTCTTCCACGGGGCGGATACCTGGTGAACTCTCCTGAAGGATATATCCAGTTTGGTTCTCCCCCGGAAACGATCAAAGACACAATGGCCCTGCCCAACTCTGTCCCCAGGGTTTTCGTCCTGCCCCGAGCCATGTTCGACTGGCGAAAGGGTATCAACCTGGCCGATCTCGAGTTTCCCATCTACTACAACTTCTTTCTTCAACAAAAGAAGACCCGGGTTGTCTGTACCCGAGGTCAGGCCGCAAGATTCATGAAAGCCCTGCAGGAGGCTCTGTTCGGACCCAAAGAGCTGTACGTGGAAGGGGATGTGGTTGGCACCGATGGGGGAAGCTACGTACCCGCCGTGCGCAGTGAGATGGATTATTTCCGCGGCAAGATTCGTTTTCGGGACGTTCTCGAGCTATCGCTGTTCGAAGAGGGTGAGTTTTCCATTGGAAAGGTAAGAATCTCGATCGACAGAAACGGCGATTTTGAGATCTTCTTCGGAGCCAGGAAGACAGCCCATATACCCGGGGTAATTCCCTGCAAGCCGATGTACCAGATCGGGCAGCGGTTGCCCGAACCCTACAAACCGCCGCTTTTCGGGGTGACCTGTCTGGGACCCAGCCACGGCTTCGATCCCACGGCCAACACCTCAGGGTACATCATCTGGCTGAACCACGCGGGAATCATGATCGACCCGCCTATCAACTCGACCGAATGGCTGGAGTCTTCCAATGTGAATCCAAAGCTCATCGACAGCATCATCCTGACGCACTGTCATGCGGATCATGATGCCGGAACCCTCCAGAAGATTTTGGAAGAGGGCAAGATCACCGTTTACTCCACCAAAACGGTCATGCGCAGCTTTCTCAAGAAGTACTCCTCTCTGACGGGGGAGCCGGTTTCCTACCTGGTTCGGCTGTTCGAGTTTCGACCCGTATACATCGGAAAACCCGTGTTCATCCACGGCGGGCAGTTCAACTTCCACTACATGCTGCACTCCATTCCCACAATCGGCTTTACCTTGGAGTTTCAGGATCAGACCTTCGTCTATTCCTCGGACCATCAGGGCGATCCGGTTGTGCAGAAAAAGCTGCTCGACCAGGAGGTTATCGACGGAGAGCGCTACCGGCAGCTGCGGAACTTCCCCTGGGACAGCGATGTGGTTTATCACGAATCGGGAATCCCGCCCCTGCACACACCGATCGCCTATTTGAATTCCCTGCCGAAAAAAATACAGAAGAAGACAGTCGTCTACCATATCGCCCAGAAGGATTTCCCCAAGAGCACGAGCCTTACCCTGGCTACCTTCGGAATCGAGAATACCCTCTACTTCAAGACCAAAGCTCCCACGTACGAAAAAACCTACATGATCTTGAACGCCCTGAAGCATCTCGACTTTTTCGAGAGTCTGAACGTGGAGAAAACCCAGGAGTTTGTAACAATAGTGGAAGCCAGAAAGTTCAACAAGGGAGAACACATCATACGCAAAGGAGAAGTCGGAAAGTACTTCTACATAATTCGTACGGGAAACGTCTCGATTCAGCAGGAAGGATTGATGGGCCGCAAGCTTCTCGGCACGTATGAGTATTTCGGTGAAGTAGCGCTTCTCAGCGAGGTTCCCCGCACCGCGGATGTGGTGGCCGAGACGGACGTTCTGCTCTACGCCATCGAGAAGGACAAATTCTTGAGTTTCATCTACGGTACCGATTTTGAGAAGACCCTTCGCCGCCTCATTGCGAATCGGAGTATCGAAACCTGGAACATCATGGAGGGCAGTCCTTATCTCCAGCGTCTGACCACCTACCAGAAAACCTGGCTGGAGTCGATCCTGGTGCCCAGAGAGTTCGAAGAGCCGGGGGACCTTATCAAGGAGGGTAAATCCCTGGAGCAGTTTTTCATAATCCGCGAGGGGGAGGCGGAGGTCAGCAAGGAAGGACGAGTTGTCGCTGCTCTGGGCAGGGGTGATTGTATCGGTGCGATTCAAAGGATTCATGGCGATGAAATGGCGGAGTTCAGCGTCCGCCACAAAGGGCCGCTGTCGGTGTTCGCCGTGGAGCGGAATGACCTGCTCGATTTCCTCGAAGGCAATCCCGGAGTCGGAATGAAACTGGCCTACGACTACCACCTGCGGGGATAGGATTCTTAAGATCTTTCCAACTCGATTCGATGAGCCTCCCCGAGCAGGGAGGCATGAGTGGGTTGGCAGGTGAAAATTAAAAGCTGTTGTTTGCCCGCGAACTCCGCCAGGATTGCGGCAGCCCGCTGCTGTCGCTCCGGGTCCAGATCCACCAAAGGATCATCTAGGAGAAGAAAACCATCGTTCGGTCCGAGAAAGAACTCCGCCATGGCCAGACGCACGGCCAGGGCGAACAGATCCTTCGTTCCCGCCGACAGTAGATCGTAGGGAAGAACCTGACCGTCCCCGCGAATAACCCCTACCGGAAGAGCCTCATTGGCAGGGACGTTTCGGTATCTCTCATTGCTCAGGGTGGCCAGATAGCGAGACACGAGCTTTATATAAGGTTCGTAGATCCCGCGATCCAGTTCTTCCAGCAGTTCTGCAGTGGCTGTTTGGATCCGGACCAGGACCTCGGCTTTCTTCAATTGGGTGTTGAATTGTTCACGCACATCCTCCATCCGCTGGACCGCCTCTTCACTCGATTCGTCGGGAAGGGAAGCTTCGGCGTTGCGGCAGTCGCTTTCCAGACGGATCCTCTGCTGCCTCAGGGACTGCAGCTCTTCGGTCAGCTCGTTGTAATGATCGAGCAGGGATTGAGTCTCCGTGTAGCCTTCCGGAAGGGGGGCAAGGCCGTTTGTTTTTTCGGTAATCTCCCGTTTGATGCCTCCCAGTTCCGCGATTCGAGTGAACAGGGTTTCCTTATCCCCATATTGTGCGCCCAGGCTTTCGAGGGATCGGCGGACCTCCTCCAGTTCGGACCGAAGACTCTGAAGTTGGTTGCGCATGCCCACAAATTCTTCCAACACCTGGACTTGCCCCCGTGGAGGAGGGGTGACCGGGCTTTCGCCGCAGGCCGCCTCCAGAGCCTCGAAGGTGTCGCTGCCCAGTTCCTGCTCATATACGGCCTTTGCCGTCTGGGCCTGGCTGCGCCGGTCCTCGTAGCGCCTGCTCTCTTCCACGGCCTCCTCCACCGAAGAGACCTTCAGCTCCTGTAGAAGTTGGGCGTGACGGGATTGGGCCTGCTCGGTTTGTTCTGCCACTTTCTCGAACTCCCCCTGTCCGGAGTAGACTTCCAGACTCCAATTGGGATGACGCATCTCGATTTTTCCGGCGGCTTCGACGGTCAGGCTCTTGCCCGCCGAAAGGTGCCGGTCTGCAGGTCCTTCCATGTCTCTCTGGGTCACAACGTCGACAGCTTCCCGGGCGTGGAAGATCAGCGAAAGATTTCCCGCCTGCAGAGCCGCCTGCAGACGATCGATCTCCGCCGCGCTCTCCCGAAGCCGGTCCAGCTGCTGGCGGGGCAGGGGCGGCATTGACTTCAACTTCGTTTCCGCTTCCTGCAGGCGATCCCTCTTGGTTTGTAGTCGCTGGAACCGTTCTATGAGATCCTTTCTCTCCAGATAGGTCTGGACCCGGTTCTTTTCCAGTTCCAGAGCCTGCACCGATTGCTCCAGCTCAGGGATTTCGCGTTCCAGGGCTTCCCGGCGAAGCAGATTCTTAGTCCAACTCTCGTAGTGGGTATGCGCCTCCTTGAGGGAAAGCTCCGCCTCCTTGAGCCTGGTTTCCAGGATACTCCGTATTTCCGCGTCTTTCGCCCCGGCTTCGATGCCCTTGAGCTCTTCCTCCTTCTCGGCCAGCTTCCGTGTACAGCTTTCCAACTGCTCGATGATCGCCCCGAAAGAGGCTTCCTTTTCTTTCACTTCCTCATAGCGCGATTCGGCATCTTCCAGGGCGTAGTAGGCCTCTAAAACGCTTCCCCGTTCCCGGGACCAGCGGGCCTCCCCGCCGCGTTTCCTCTCGGGTCGCTGCCGCTCGAGGTCCCAGTGCTTCAGGTACTCCTGGTAGCGGCGGTCCAACAGTTCCTGGAACCGGCCCACCGAAACCCCATCGGTCTCCAGCACGCTGTGGTGCAGCAGATCGGAAAGTCCGTACACGGTCTCCTTGTCCGTCTGAAGCTCCTCTAAGGTGGTCGCCAGACCGGATTGCCGGGTCAAAAGAACCGTTCGGAGCGTGCCCGGATGAACCGGCAGGAGCTTCAGAAGATGGGCCTCAACAGCCTCCGCTTCGGTGACTCGAGAGCCGTCGGGCAGCTCGAGTTCCGCTGCGGGACTGGCCCCCCAACTTTTCTCCAGCCTGAACCGCTCGGTGCCTGCCCGGAACTCCAAGGCGCACGAGACGGTGTCTCCGCCGCCCACAGGAAGGAGAGGCCGGATCCGTTCTTGGAAGCTCCGCTTGTTGAGATTTACCGGAGTCAGCAGCAGGTGCTGCAGCGCTCTGAACAGGGTGGACTTTCCCGCCTCGTTGGGTCCGAGAATGATATTCAGTCCCGGCTCCAGCTCGATGCTCACGGAGGCGAGGGCAGCGAAAGAGGTGACATGGAGGGTGGACAGAATCACCGCTTCTGCTCCTGCAGCAGTGCGTAGGCGGTCTGGAGAGCCTCGAAGTCCTTGTTGGCGATCAGCCGTTTGAGCAGCCGATAGGGAAAAGACCTTTCAGTGAATTCCGCTTCGACGGTTTGTTCGCTGATTCTCTCCAGCAAGCCGCTGTCGTCGATCTGGGTATAGAAAAACGATTTTTCCGCGTCTGCGAGATGCCGGCGGAGCTCGAGCAGCTGTTCGGTCTCAAGACGACCGCGGAGCGTGAGTCGCAGCAGGGTCGCGGCTTGGTCTGCGCCTCTGAACCGGACGCTTCGGAGCTCTTTCACAAGACGCTGCAGATCCTGGGCACCTTCCAAAGTATGCTCCTCCCGAACGAAAAGGTAGGTACCTGCGGACAGGGACTCGAGGCGGATCTGTTTGTTTTCATCCGCTTCGATCATCAGGGCTGTTCCACCGTGGCGGCAGTCAAAACCGTCCGGTTCGGGAGTCCCCGGTATCAACACCGGAGGGGGGGCAGCCGAGCTGACCTTGATTCCCTTGATTTCGGATGGATGCTGGCGGTGTGTATGCCCGATGATCCACAGGTCCACGGGGGCTTCATCTAGCTGTTTATGGGTCATCGGAAAGTAGAGGCCTTGAGCATCCGGAGAAACTCCCTCGACGCTCCCATGGGCTACGCCGATCCGAAGCGCCTCCCGATTCGCCTCTATGTATTGCCCTTGAACAGCGGTGTCCTCGAGCCATGATATGGCACTGCTCCTGCTGTGTTTGCTGTCACAGGGACCCGCATACAGGAGGATCTTCAGATCGTAGTGGTTGAGATCGTAAACTCCAGGATCCTGCAGAAGCAGGATTCGGTCCCCGGCTGCTTCGCCGAAACGGGACCACAGGGAGCCGGAGCTCCCGCCATAGAAGTCGTGATTTCCCGGCAGCACGGCCACCAGCGGACCTTGAAAGCCGTTCAGCAATTCGGCGGCACGTCCTACGTCCTTGGCGGAGACACTCACCCTGTCGAACAGATCGCCGGCGATCAGAAACAGAGCGCAGCCCAACTCGTTTGCCCTATCCACGAGGCGCTTCAGAGAGAGAAAACGGGCTTCCGCCAGTTCTTCCTGGACGCTCGGGTATCCGGCGAACTTCATGCCCAGATGATAATCTGCGCTCGCTAAGATCTTCAGCATATGCTCCCAGTGCTTCCAACCGTACTAACGGAGAAAACTGATTTCCTGATTCTATCAACTGGCCCTTGGGGGAACAAGGTTCATTGAGATTTGATCTTCGGAGATTTCTCAAAGACCGGGCAGTGTCGGCCGGTTGCCTCGAAAACTGCATGGCTGGGCAGCTTCCTGCTTTTGATTTTGAATACGGAGCAGCCCCGGGGAAAGCGGGGATCCCAGGACATGTGAAAATAACGGCATTGCAGGCAGTTGGGTGCCCGCGGAGGTGTTTCCATGGTTCCCCTTCGCTCTGACGGAAAGTGTACCACGTTTTGATGATGGCGAGCGAGACTCACCCGGCAGCTGTTTTGTTTTTGTTTACCAATTAAATAATATTCGTTATCTTCTTCTCACTGAAAGCGGAGAGACAAGTTGAGCACAGAAAGTAGCAGCAGCACGGAAATCGCCACCCTGGGGGGCGGGTGTTTTTGGTGTATCGAGGCGATATACGAGCGTATCGACGGGGTGAGTTCAGTGGTATCCGGTTACGCCGGCGGAGACAAGGCCGATCCGACTTACGAGGAGGTGTGTTCCGGAACGACGGGGCACGCGGAAGTCGTACAGATCCATTTCGATTCGAAGATTGTCAGTTACGAGGAAATACTCGACCTGTTCTGGAAGGCCCACGACCCGACCACCCTCAACCGTCAGGGGGCGGATGTGGGGACCCAGTACCGTTCGATCATTCTCTACGACGGCGAAGCTCAAGGGAAAGCCGCCGAACGCTCCAAAGCCAAGGCGGCGGCAGCCTTCGATGAGCCGATCGTGACCGAAATCGTGCCTCTAACCGTCTTCTACCGGGCGGAGGGGTATCATCAGGACTACTACCGGAACAACCCCCATGGGGGATACTGTTCTTTCGTGATCAGACCGAAGCTGCAGAAGCTCGGTCTGGACTCGTAAAGCTTGGTTCCAATCTTCAGGAGAGGAAAGCCAAGACTCCCTGGGGCGCCGAGCCGAACACGCTCTGCAGGAATGCCCCGGGGAGTCTTATTCTGTGTGCAACGACGCAGCGATAACCGCAGGGATCGCCTGTTGCACGATAAAGCCTGCAGGTAGTGACAGTCTACCAGTTCTCTCCAAGCAGCTCGTAGTAGGCCTGGGGATGAGCGCAGGCGGGACAGGACTTGGGTGCTTCTGCGCCTTCGTAGAGGTATCCGCAGTTGATGCAGCGCCAAACCACTTTGGAGTCTTTCTTGAAGACCTTTCCGCCTTCGACGTTGGCCCGCAGGTCGTTGTAGCGCTTCTCGTGCTGCTTTTCGGCGATGGAAATGGCGTCGAAGACGGCGGCTACCGCATCGAAGCCCTCTTCCCTGGCCACCTTGGCGAAACCGGGATACATCGTGGTCCACTCGTAGTTCTCACCGCCGGCGGCTGCCTTGAGATTCTCCCCCGTGCTGGCGATAACGCCGGCGGGAAATGCCGCGGCAACTTCCACCTCTCCACCCTCGAGGAACTTGAAGAAACGCTTGGCGTGCTCTTTTTCCTGATTCGCCGTTTCCTCGAAGATCATCGAAATCTGAACCAGACCTTCCTTGCGGGCCTGGCTGGCGAAGTAGGTGTACCTGTTTCGAGCCTGGGACTCGCCGGCGAAGGCTGTAATCAGATTCTTTTCTGTTTGAGTGCCCTTGAGTGATTTCATTCTGGCTCTCCTTAAGAGTTTATTTTTATCTAGGGCGTGACACGCCCTTTGGATTCCGTTTCTTGGTTTCTGCCTCTGTCCACGCAATCCGGGCAGAGGCCGAAGTATTCCGGTCGCGCACCTTGAATCTTTCGTTCCTGCACCCAGGGATTGCTGGGATCCAATTGGGGGAACTCTACGGCAAAGGGGATATCCTCTATCTTCCCGCAAGCGCTGCAGCGGAAGTGGCAGTGCTCCCCGGCGACGGGATCGAAGCGCTTCTGTCCCGAGCTCGTATCGAGACGGCGAATCATTCCCTGGGATGCCATGAGTTCTAAGTTGCGATACACGGTTCCGAGGCTGATACGAGGAAGCCGTTCCCTTACCCGCAGGTACACCTCGTCGGCGCTGGGATGATTCCTGCAGAGGCGCAGCTCCTCCAGAATCACGGTCCGCTGCTCCGTTCTTCTCAAAAATTTTATTCCTGTCGTGATTATAGTAACGATTATTATTCTTAAATACTCTCCTTTTTTTTGTCAAGCCGCACCGCCGACATTTCGTGGAAAATGCTTGTCCTGATGCCGTGTTTTCACTACCTTCTCTCTGGAGGTATTTATGAGAAAATCACTAGTGTTTGTTCTTGCCGGCTTGATCGTATTCGCCGCCTCTGCCTCTGCCACCACAGTTACGGCAGAGGAATTTCGCCAGATGGGCCTCCAGCCTCCAAAAGAGAGGCTCGAAATTATCGATTTCGAGCTTCAGGATCTGTCCGGAACGACCCGGCGACTGAGTGATTTCAACGGGAAAGTGGTGTTCCTCAACTTTTGGGCCACCTGGTGCGGCCCCTGCCGCTTCGAAATGCCCTCTATGGAAAAGCTGTATCAGCGATTCAAATCCTCGGGTCTGGAGATTGTCGCCGTCAATCTTCAGGAGGACCGGGATTCCGTTCAGCGCTTTGTGGATGAGTACGACTTGAGTTTTCCCGTTCTGCTGGACACGACGGGTCGCATCGGCGCTACCTACGGAGCACGGAGTATCCCCACAACCTACATCGTGGGCCGTGACGGTACTGTCCTTGCCGGAACTATCGGAACCAGAGAGTGGGATACGGAGGAGTATATCCGCTTTTTCGAGAAGCTCCTGGAGGAGTGATCCTGGCGCCCGCCGGAGTACCGGCACCTCC
>Ga0180437_10002607_pt1 | contig 28362 bp, 54 predicted proteins | sample SS_ome_4_FD_132410 | JGI IMG/M metagenome (GOLD analysis project Ga0180437, IMG submission 132410) | Hypersaline lake sediment archaeal communities from the Salton Sea, California, USA - SS_3_D_1 metaG | ecosystem: Environmental > Aquatic > Non-marine Saline and Alkaline > Hypersaline >...
CTTGGTTATCAGGATCTAAATATGGTTTGACTTTGATATTTCAAAAAGGAAGGATTAAGTTTTTTTCAAAGAATCAAAAAGATGTAAGAAAAAGATTTAAAAGTCGTTTTGAATCGGCAGGTTTATCCTGGCGTTCTATTAATGCTGATTCAAAAAACGAAATTGATCTCATGAATGCATTAGCTTGGTTGCAATGGTCTGATTATATAAAATATGATGTTAATAAAACATATTGGTTATCATCAAGTGAAAAGGATCGTGCTTTAGATCTGAAATCCATTGCTTTCAATGTTGAGGGTTTAATTGATCGAAAAAGTTCTATTGAGCGTGCATCAAATCGGCGTAATAAAGTTGTTCGTGATGCTGATTATGATGATAGAGCTCATGAGACAATGCATTGTGATCAATGTCATATCAGTGGTAGGTGCCCGAGATTTAAATCTGGTCAACCATGCGGTTATGATTTAAATCTTAGTCTTGAGACTCATAAAGATCTACAGCGTGCTCTTAAAAAAATACTTGAAGTTCAGTATGGTAGGGTGATGACTAGCGTTCTTTTTGAAAAAATTGATGGTGGTATTATTGACCCTAGTGTGTCAAAAGAAATTGAAAATATCGTAGATTTGATTAAAAATATTAAATCGATATTTGATCCTAGGGAAGAGATCACGATACAAGCTAAAGGGGGCTCTGGTGCTGTTACTCAAATGCTATCAGCTGTTTTTCGTAAGGGTAGTGGAAATACCTCAACTGAACGATCTGCTTCAGCTGATGCAGAGAAAAGTGCTTTAGAAATGAAAGAATTTATTAATTCTAGTGAAAATGTTATAGATGTTGAATCGGAGGAAATTAAAAATGTCAAAGATAATGACGGATGAGTATATTGCACAATCTGTTAATGTGTCTCATCAAATAAAATGTGATCTTATTAAAAAATTTGGCAAATCAATTACACTAGATATGTTACTAGAAATACAGAATAAAGTAGAATTGGCATATTTACAGGGTGCAAGAGATTTGTATTTTGATTTATTAGCTAGTCAAAATCGTGTGAGATCCATAGAAGATTTGAGTTAGTTTAAAATGTGTTGACATATTATAATTATTATGTCATATCTTTATTATTGAGTTTATCATAAAATATATTGTGATTGTTAGGAGGTATTTATGCGTTTTGATGGAAGTGGAAAATATGAGCAGGGTGTTGCTGATGTGGATCCTGTTGCTACGCCAGGAACGATATTACAGGATCATATATTTAATTTGCCTGATAGGCCAGAGGATACAGAAGCATTGTATTTAGCTTTAGTTGGAACTGGCGGCGAAACATTAACATTGGATTTGTATTTCTTATTGGACGAAACAAATGCAGGCGATCCCGTTAGTAGATTTATAGATTCGTCGCACAGATGGTTTCAGTTCGCTACTGGTATAGTTGTTACCAATGGAACATTGCAAAAAATAACGGCTAGTCTTCCTGGTGGTGGTGTTATTTATGGTAGACGTACAGCTGATACGATAACAGCTGGTCAAACCAGGGTTCTTAAATCGGCTTGGAAAGTCTAAAATAAAATCAAAAAAAAGAAAGTTTAGATAAAACGAAGGATGAGTTATGTCTGAAGAACAGAATTTTTTAAGTAAATGGATTACTGAAGGTAAAAATAGAGTTGAGATTTTGGAGGAAAGAATAAAAACCCTAAAACTTGATCGTGATAGCATTGAGAATGAGATAGACGAAAAACAAACTGAATTAAATCAATTAAAATCTATTATCGAAATGCAATCTAAAACGTTCAAGCCTGTAAAAAAGAGAGGTAAAAAGAAGCGAATCATCGTTATTCCAGCTATTACTGAATTTTTAGTTTCCAAAAACGGGGAATTGGTATCTGAAGAGGATATTGTTGATCATATTCTATCAGAGGTTGAAGGTTCAAAAGCTGATAATATTCGTCGTGGGTTGAAAAAATTGGTTGCTAAAGGAAAGATAAAAGAACACAGAGATTCAGATTTGGAGAATGTTGTTATTTATCAATATCCTGTTGAGTAAAAATGATTTATTAAAGGAGGATATTATGAATAAAACAAATCGTTTTGGTAAAGAAAATCGGAATAAAAAAGTGACAAACAATCAAAGACATGATAGCGCCGATATTGGTGATGATATGACATATGGCGAACTTGTTACCATTGCTAGAATGTCCCGGGGAATAACTCAAAAAGAACTGTCTAAAATATCGAGCATCTCACAAGGTAAAATTTCAAAAATAGAAAATGAGATTATAGAATTCGATAGTGAAACAAAAAAAATAATTGCTAAGGCGTTACATTACCCTGAATCTTTTTTCGAGCAAAAAATAGATTACCAAAGCCTTCCTCATTCCTTTTTTCGTAAACAAAAAGTCACTTCTGCTAAAAAAATTGAAAAAATAGGCTCTGTTACAAATTTGGTTCGTTATCAGATCAAACGACTTTTGAAATCTGTAAATATAAACGAATTTGATGTTGGACCGATTGACCTTGAAGAACTTGATAGTAGCCCGTCACAAATCGCTAAAGATCTTCGAGTTGGCTGGAATATTCCTCCAGGACCAATAAAAAACTTGACCTCGTTAGTTGAAAAACATGGAGTTATTGTAATCGATTTCGATTTTGAATCACGTCGAATATCTGGTCTCAGCCTTTATAACCGTTTCTCTGGAATACCCCCGATTATTTTTGTTAATATTGCTCATCCTGCTGATAGAAAAAGGTGGACAATAGCACATGAGTTGGGTCATATAATTCTCCACCATCATTTAATTATTCCTCCAAAAAAGCTCGAAGATGAAGCCGACGAATTCGCGAGTGAATTTTTGCTACCAGAACGAGAAGTAAAGGCTAAATTGTCACAACCAGATTTAAAATCACTTATAACCATGAAACTTTATTGGAAAGTTTCAATTGCAGCACTTATAATGCGAGCTCGTCAACTCAGAAAAATTACTGATAGGCAAAAAAGACGATTATTCACACAATACAATAAGCTCGGATATAAGCTAAAGGAACCTGGCGACATAAAACTCGAAACACCACTCTTAATAAAGGGAGTGATACAAGCCCACATTGAACAACTTGGATATAGCAACGATGAACTTGCTGAAATGATGTCGATTTTTTTTGACGATTTCAAAACCAGATACAATGATTGAGACATGATTACCCAATGCGTATGGGTGTTGGATGTAATGGTATTAGAGGAATTGTCAAAAATATGTTTGATGATTTTGAATGGAACTCAATGTGGGATGGTGTTTTGGATTATGAAAAAGCTCGAGAGAGGTTTTATGATTTTTTCCCATGGTATGCCAAATTACCAAGTAAAGTAATTGAATTGTTAGAAAAATCAAATTCATAAGGAGTAAAAGATGAGTATTACTGGTAAAGGATTGAAAGAATTATTGCGCGAAAGATCTTATAAGGAGGGTGATTTTGTATTATCTTCTGGAAAGAAAAGCAAATATTTCATTGATTGCAAACCAGTTATTCTTTCTAGTAATGGGATTAATTTGATTCAGTTTGCTTTTATGGAGATTATTGATAGAGAAGATATTATATCACGTGTAAAAGGCATTGCAGCTGTTCCATTTGGAGCTTGTCCTATTGCTGATACAATATGGGGTGCATTTCGTTTTTATAATCAAAGTCATATGCTTTATGTTCGTAAAGAGCAAAAAGATCATGGCACGAAAAAAAGAGTTGAAGGGTTAGAGAATTTCAATAAAGGCGATTCAGTTTTATTAATAGAAGATGTTGTTACAACCGGTCAATCTGTTATTAATGCCATCAATGCAATCCAATCAGAGGGTTTGGTTGTAGATTCAGTTATTGCATTAATTGATAGACTTGAAGGCGGTTATGAGAAAATTCGTGATGAAACAGGTGTGGTTTTATTTTCAGTTTTTACTCGCGAAGATTTAGCTAATGAGTGAATCTTTTGAGGTTTTAGTAATATTTATCTTTGTTCTTTATTGGATATCTTCAAATACGAAGTTGTTTTCGGTACTAGTTTTTGATTATACTTTTGTGCCGGCTTTTATAGGGTTAACAATTCTAGCATTATGTATTAATACTTGTGAACCAATATTTTTTTGAGGTGTGTTATGTCGAAGTTTGAAGTTTGTCCATTTTGTTGTGAATTTGGATTAACTATTAATGGTGGTGCATATTGGTGTGTATTTTGTCTTAGTACTGGTACTCTTTTGGATTTATATGAGGAATATTATGACTAATCAACAATGGTTATTCGACGGTGAAAGCAGAAGGCAGGATTTATCTCAATGGTATACACCACCGGATCTCGCCGCTAAAATAGCTAAATGGGCTTTTGTAAGGCATAAAGCGCGAAGAATATTGGAGCCATCTTGCGGAAAAGGTGCATTAGTAAATGCAATCACTAATACGTTTTTAGATGCTCGAGTTGTTGCATATGATATTGATATTGATAATTTGATTCATACTAAAATAAATAGTAATAGGGTTGATGTTATTTGTGATGATTTTCTTACTACTCCTAAAGTTGGTAATTTTGATCTTGTTATAATGAATCCTCCTTTTGAAAATAATCTTGACATTCAATTTATTCATGAATCGTTGCGTGTATCGGATGTAGTTATTTCGGTTTTACGTGGTGTTATACGTCATGGATCCCGGAGATGGGAAGAGCTCTGGAAGTGGGTTAATATCACCGGCGAAGTGGTGTTGGTCGAACGTCCCAAATTTGGCGGTGATTATACACCAATGCAGGATTTTGTCGTGTTAGAAATGCGTGGTAGAAAAAACGCAAGATTACGTGGTGAAAGTTGTAAAAATCATACTGTTGAATGGTGGTAGTTATGGATGATCTAACCATTATTAAAGGCGATAATTTAGTTGAGTTAAAAAAAATGGATGATGAGACTTTTGATCTCATCTATATAGATCCACCATTTAATACTGGTAAAAAACAAAGATGTACAAAGAGAAGAATGATTTGTGATGATAATGGCGATCGTGTTGGATTTGGTGGAAAACTTTACAAAACCGAAAAGAAATCAACACTTGCATTCGATGATTCGTTTAATGATTATTTAGGATTTTTAAAGGAAAGATTTATAGAAGCAAAGCGTATTATGAAATCGAATGGGAGTTTTTTTGTTCATATGGATTATCGCGAAGTGCATTATGCAAAAGTATTGCTTGATGAAATTTTTGGGCGTGATTCATTTATGAATGAAATAATATGGTCATTTGATTTCGGTGCTCGTTCAAGAAAAAAATGGTCAACGAAACACAATACGATTCTGTGGTATGCGAAAAATCCTGATAACTATACATTTAATTACAATGCTATTGATAGGATACCTTATATGGCTCCTTCTTTGGTTGGTGAAGAAAAAGCCAAAATAGGAAAAACACCGACAACTGTGTGGTGGTGCACAATAGTACCAACTAATGGTAAGGAAAGAAATGGTTATCCTACGCAAAAACCTTTGAAAATACTAGAAAGAATAGTAAAAGTTCATTCTAATAGAGGTGATAAATTATTAGATTTTTTCTCAGGTAGTGGTTCTTTTGGTGAAGCGGCATTGAAGCATGATAGATATGTTGTGTTGATTGATAAAGAAAAAGATGCAGTCGATATATGTAAAAAAAGATTATCAAAATATCTTTAATAGAAAGGAGAAGAAAAAGTGAAAAGGGTTATTTTTCCATTAGATGGAATTGGTTTTGGAGAGTTATCAAAAATTGTTCGTCAAATTGAAGATGAAATTGCTTATTTAAAAGTTGGATTAGAAATGTTTTCTAGAAAAGGTCCTAAGATAGTTGAGTTGATAGGTAATTATTACAATCTTCCTGTTATGTTAGATCTTAAGTTGCATGATATACCTCAAACAATGATTAATTCTACGAAAGTTTTAAGTGGTAAAAAAGGTGTTGATTTTTTAACGGTTCATGCATCAGCTGGTTTTGATGCCTTAAAAGGTGTAGTAGAAGTAACAAATGGTACTAATACTAGGATAGTTGCTGTTACATTATTGACTAGTATTGACGAATATGAGATTCAATCGTTATTTTATAATCCATTTTTAAAGCCAGAAGATATAGTAATAAGTATGGTTACACGTGCATATGAAGCAGGTGTAAGATGTTTTGTGTGTTCACCGTTAGAAGTTGGACAAGTTAAGAAAATTTTTCCAGATTGTGTTGTCATATGTCCTGGTATTCGTTTGAGTAGTAGTAACGATGACCAGAAAAGAATTAGTACGCCAGAAGTAGCTATTGAAAATGGTGCTGATTATTTAGTTATAGGTAGGCCTATTCGCAATGCTTTTAATAGAGCAGAATTAGTTCGTGTTATCAATGAAATCTAATCATTGCTTTTTATAAGGTTGTTGTGAAGTGATATTTTTTATCAAGGAGAGATCGAACAAATGACGTGACAAAGTGAGGGGAATCATGGGTTTGAGTGATATAAAGAAAAGAATTACTATTTGTAAATTATATCATTGCGAAGTTTTCAAAGAACTTATAGAGACGAAACAAAAATTAAGAATAACTATTGAATGTCTTAATAGCATTTCTTCTTGTGGAGGTAATCAAGGTGAAATGGCTTCGAGATGTGTAGATATTATTTCTAGATAGAATTATTCCTAAATATTCATAGGAGCATATAATGATAGATAATATTTATTCTTGTGTAAAAGATACACTTGATGAATTTGTGAATGGTACTTTAATTACCAATGATATATCTTTAGAAAATCATGGTAAATTTATAAAGTCTTTAAGTGTTGATTTGTATGAGATAAAATTCAATGAGTCTAGATCTGGTTGTAGAATTGATTTTGTATCTCATTTTTATGATTCTTTTGGAAAAAAGAAGCTATGTGTTTTTAGTTATAAATTTATTTATTTATTAGCATATAGTTGTTCATTGGGTTTGAGTGCATATGTTAGTGATTTTTGTTTCAATAAAATATTTTATATTTTGAGAGAAATAACATCAAAAGATATTGATATATTTAAATATGGTAGATTTATTGATATTGGTCCTATTGTTAGGATAAAATATTATGAGTAAAAAATCAAAAATGACTTATGTGGATATGGCGAAAAATAATGCTTTGATGTATGAAATATCTGTAGAAGTTAATAAAATACCAAGTAAGCATGAATTGAATTTAGGTAGTTCGATTGATATTAATTGGTTAAGAGAAGAGTCTGTACATCTCGTGTTGACATCACCACCATATTGGAATTTAAAAGAGTATAATAATGTATGTGGCCAATTAGGTCACATTGATGATTATAATCAATTTTTGGCATCATTGAAAAAAGTTTTTAAACATTGCTATCGTGTATTAGTTCCTGGTGGTAGAATTTGCTGTGTTGTTGGTGATGTGTGTCTTTCGAGACGAAATAACAACGGTAGGCATTGTGTATATCCACTGCATTCTTCGATTGTCGAAATGTGTAGGGATATTGGATTTGATAATCTGACACCGATAATATGGCATAAAATATCAAACATTATTACTGAATCATCAAAAGGTGGTGCTATATTGGGTAGACCATATCAGCCTAATGCGATTATTAAAAATGATATTGAGTATATTTTAATGTTTCGTAAATTTGGATCTTATAGGTCTGTTTCTGAAAAAACAAGACAGTTATCTTTAATATCTGAGGATAATTTTAAATTATGGTTCAGATCTATATGGAGTGATATACCTGGTGTATCTATTTTAGATCATCCTGCTCCATTCCCTGAAAAATTAGCTGGTCGATTGATTAGGATGTTTAGTTTTGTTGGTGATATTGTTTTGGATCCATTTATGGGAACTGGTACGACTAATTTTATGGCTGAGAAATATGGTCGAAATTCAATAGGTATTGAGATAGATCCATTTTATTTTGAAAGTGCGTATAGACGTCTTGATTTAGAAAGACTTTTAGATACTATAATTAAGAAAAACATTAGGTAAATTATGAGTAGAAAGAGCAGATTAAAAAGAGCGGCATCGTATATTAAAGATTTACACGATCACATTGATCCTATCATAAAGGAAAGTGTGGATGAAAATAATGTTTCGTGCAAAAGAGGTTGTTCAACTTGTTGCAATTTTTCTGTTATGATAACGATACCTGAAGCATTGAATATATTAATACCTAATGCTTTTGAGCGTAATTTTCTTTATTCACCTATTGGTGCTAGGATAAGATACAGATTAAAAAAACAGGTAGATTATTGCTTAAAAGAATCGAACAATGCAAAAACTTGGTTTGTTGATAAGGTTGGATGTATGTTTTTGAGTAATAAAAATGAGTGTATGGTTTATGAAAGACGTCCAACGATATGCCGAACACATTATGTTTTATCTGATTCATCGCTTTGTGGTGGTTTTGATAGTAAGATAGAGATGTTGAGATTTCGTGGTATTTTATCAGCAATGGTTTTTGGGTCAAAAAAAGCATGTGATGAGCTTGGAGTTATAATAGGAACTTCGCCTATGCCTATTGCGATTGATTATGCCTTAACGCTTATAATGTATGGACGTGATTCATTGCGCAATAGAATTTACAATAGTGTTCACGCTGATAATATGACATCATTTTTTTATTGGGGAAAAAGATTCATGCCAAAAGAAGAATTTGAATTGATTGTGAAGGGGATGACTGGTAATGAAATAGTAGATGGTTTTAAAGCCGGTGTTAGATAATTTTCAGGAGTAGAGAATGATAGCAAGATATAGGGTAAAATTAGACAGTAGTGATTGCTCGAGTCGTCGTTTAGGCGAAGCTATTGTTAAATGTGGTGGCTCATGCAATGTTAATTATGGTGTTGGAAAAATACCTGATATTATAATTAAGTTAGCTACGGACAAAGTAAATCTTTTTCGCGAAATTTGTAAACCGATAGATATGTTTTACATGGGATCATAGGTGTTAAAATGATAATGTCAGATATAAATTTTGACGAAATGTGGAATTTTGTTTTCACAGAATTGGATGTTCAACTTCTTTTTGAGATTAATAAAGGATTATCATTAAAGAATTTACCATTTGTGGTTGAGATTAGATGTTCTGATATTGATGCAGAAATAGTCAAATCTGCGCATGAAAGTGGTGAAATAGATGATTTATTAGTTAGATATCTTTTTGAACAGTTGAGTGTTAAGCATCCGAATATAAAAAAAGAAGAAGTTGGTCATTATTTTTACGAAATATGGAGGAATGATAAAAAATTGGTTGAGTTGAAGGATTATAATGTTGATATTATAGAGGAAAAGGATGTTAGTCCAAGTGTTAATGTTGTTGAGGAAAAATTGAAAGAAAAACATGATTTGAAAATACCAGGAGTTGTTGATATTGCTAGTGTATTTACATGTAGTGATATTGATGCATTGATGAATAAATTTTATCCTCAAGGTGTTCAAGTCAATGATCTTGATAGAGCTATTTATGTTCGTGAGATGCTTAATCTTCTTAGTGGTGTAGTCAAAGGTAATGATAAGTATTACGAATATATTATAAAATATACCCAGCAAATTATTTCTTTTGAAAAATAAAAATCCCTTAAATAAGTGTTGACATAACGCTCAAGCTGTGTCATATTATTAATATACCGAACAAACAATAGGTGACTATGAGAGAGTTTATTCCTCCACATGACGTCTATGATTTTGCAATCATGGAAAGTATGGTAGACACCCTTTTTAGAGGTGAGGATCTGCCTCCTATAGTCGTAAACGGCGACTATGCATTGACAGGTAGTCATCGCATAGCTGCTTATGAAGAGTACGTTGATAGGACTGGTAGTAGTATTGAGATCTCATATGTGGAGATAGACGATGAGATTTTGAAAAAGGCTTTAGAAGTGTTTGGTGTAGGATCCTTTCAGGATATTGATATGTTATGTGAATTTTATAAATTATTGTATAATATGCTAGACGACTATCCAGCGTTGAAAGCAGCGTTGGAAGACCAATTCTAGGAGAAAAAAATGCATTGTTACGAAGTAAAATTGAATAGAACGAAAAAATACCACTATTTCTCTGAAGAAGATGGTATAAAGTTCGCTGTATTCGTTCAGCTTTATTCAAGGGAATGGATGGGTTATTTATGGAGTTCATCCATTTTAAATATTAAGCTTGCTGAAAAAGCTTTACGATCGAAATGTAAGGTTTTAGGTTTGCTTAGTGAGAGTATCATTGTTGTTCAAGTTAAAAAAGTAGGGAAGCCCACTCCAGGATCCATTCAGGTAAATAAATTTGAATATGATCATGAAAGGATGAGATATGTTAGGAAGGGGAAAATAAAGAGATACAAGGGAATTCAACCCACTTTGAATTCTCGAAAGAAAATAGCCTTTGATGACACCGTTTATCAAGGGTCTAAAATTGATATTGTCAATTATAGATTATTGCCTTGATACTTCAATGTCCAGAATGTGGGAGAAATTTAGGGAATCAGAGGGATTTTTCGAGGTCTTTCTGTATTGTGTGCAAAAAATGTAGGTGTTATTGGAATGTGTCAATAGATGGTGGAAAAAGATTTACTCCCAAAAGTTATGCAATTATTTTAGGGTGGATTAAGGGTAGGGTTTGGGTTGAAGAGGAACAACCTAAACCTGAAAATTTAGAATTATTCGAGAATATAAAGAGGTAAATTATGAGAATGAGTTATTATTATGGAAATGGTTGTAAAGATATTGATCGTAATGCGCTCGAGTATGGAAGGTATATTGTATTTAGGGACTATTCTTTTTCTTTTTGGCATCATGGAAGATATCATTATGTATCACCAAGTGAATATGGCAGTTGTCAGTTGTGTAAAAAGAGCAGAGATGTTCTTGAATTTTACATGGATATGATTGAAGAGGATCTTGCTTCGTATCATGATGTCATGCAATTTTTAGTAAATGATGATATTGATTGTTATGATTTTTTAATTAATTTATCTTATTATGTTGAACTGAGAGAAATTGACATAGATAGACCGGTTACTATGAGTGATTGGTTTGCTTCGTTTTATAATTTATTCAAATTGGATCATGATAAATATTGGGAGGTAGAAAAATACTTATGTACTTATTGGGAACAGGATATTCTTTACTGTGATGGGATTAATAATACTGATGTAGTAAGTAAATTACAGATGTCAGATGGTTCGGTTTTAGGTAAGTGTAATGTAACGGATACATATTATTCTATTAAATAGGTAATAGAACATGGAACTTCGTGATGCAGTTGATGTATTTTGGGATGCAGTTCTGGAAGAACGTGTAAAAGTTGAAGATGTTTCATCTTGGATGAATGATGCTGATATCAAATGCGATCCTCATGACTTAAGGATTGAGTTAGGAAAGAAATTTCCTATTAATACATACAAAGGGAATATTCGTAATAGTACAGATGTAAAGAATGTCTGGAAAAATAAATATACTATCATTGATGGTAATATTAAGTTGGAAGATGGAAAGTGTCAAAATTTTTTTTACCTTGAAGGTATTAAAGTGATTAAAGGTTCGCTTAATATTGGCAATATGTCGTTTATTACTGATACTAGAGGACTGGAGAATTTGACGCTGGTAAAGAAAAATTTTGTTTTAAGAAACAATCACTATCTTGGCAGTTTAAATAATTTTAATAGCTTGAAGTATGTAAGAGGTAATTTTACTATAATTAATAATAGCAAATTAAATTTTATTAAAGGATTCAATAAATTACTCAATATTTATTGTAATATAAATATATATAATAATAAAATTTTATCCACCATATATGGTTTTAATGAATTAGAATCTTTTCTTGCAATAAAAATTAGAGGTAGGTTTAATTTTTATACTTCATCTAAAAAAATAAATGATTATTTTGGTAATAAGCAACTTGGTTTGAAGATAATTTCTTCATATGGTGATATAGGTGAAAAAATACAATGTACTTCTATTCGTTGAGTGAGATGGATATAATTCGTGTTGAATGTGATAGTTGTCATTCACATACTCGTACCATATATGGGTTCAATAAAGATAAAACCGCCAAATATCTAAAAGAAAAAGGTTGGGTGACTAGAGAGAGATTTGGAGTAACTTATCATTTTTGTCCTTTTTGCAGTAAATAATTAAGAGGAAAATACATAGGAGGTTACTGATGGTTTGTAGATGTAGTTCAGAAGAAGAGCATGCTCAACGTGCGGTTGAGTATGAAAGCAGTAGTAACAAATCAACCATTGATCGTTTAGAAAAAGAACTATCTGCATTGAGAGCAGATGTAAAGAGTTTTGATGTCGAAGATGTTTTGGCATTGGAAGGTTATTTGATACTGAAGGTGAAATATGTACATCCTGATGGGAGAACTCAAAAAGGATGTACTTTTGAAGGTGTAAAAGTTATGGTTTATCAAAATGTCGATCTTACGGACGTTATAAAATGGCGACAAATAGATCCTCATTTTGTTGAGAAGAAAAGCACTAATAAAAAGAAAGCTCCTTCGCCTATTGCTAGATTTCCTGGTAATGAACAAGGTTGGAGGGATGCATATATGTTTATTACTGCAAAAATAAATGAGGGAAGATGAATAAAATAAATAAAATAAAAGGCTCCTTCATTGTATTTGAAGGAATTGATGGATCCGGAACAACAACGCATTCAAAATTAGCCGTTAATGCGCTTAATAAAATGGGTTTATCGTCATATTGGACGTGTGAACCTTCTAGTGGTGCGATTGGAAAATTGATTCGTGAAAAATTAATCAGTGGTAAACAATTAAAAATGGAAACAATGGCTTTACTTTTTGCCGCTGATCGAATGGATCACGTTGATACCGAGATCGAACCTAATTTATCTGATGGGAAAATTGTTGTTTCAGATAGATATGATCTTTCTTCGATTATTTACCAGGGTGTTACTGGTGATGGCGATCCATTGGACAACATGGATTGGATAGAAACACTGAATGAAAGGATCATCACTGAGGATATGCTTATTATTCTCGATGTTCCACCGCAAATAGCTCTTGAGCGTCGTAATAGAAGGAATATGAAAAAAGAGTTTTATGAGTTGGATAGTTTGCAAGAAAAATTAGCTTATTATTATAATGAAGTAAAAAATAAATATCCTGGATTAAATATAAAAGTGGTTGATGGCAATGGTAGTATTGAAGAAGTGCATAAAAGATGCATGACTGAAATAAATTCGTATTTGTATCGGAGATAACATGTCTGAGAATTTTGGTTGGGTTAAATTGGCTTGGGATATTATGCTTTATGAAATGAATAATTGTGCTGGTTCAAAAAAAATGACTATTCATGATTATCCTGAAAGGTTAATAAAAGAAGCTAAAGAAGTGTCAAATGAGATTAAAAACATTTATGAGTGTAATATTGACTTAGAAAAAGTATCTGATGAAATAGGTGATGTCTTTATTAGTGTGTTTCAGATTTTGATAAAGTTAGGTATTCCATTGCATAAACCAATGTATAAAGCAATTTTAAAAACAGTCAGAAGACACCCACTGTTATTCGCTACACCTCGAAAGCATACAGCTAATGAAGCTTCTGAGCATTGGTGTATTGTAAAGAGACAAGAAAAAGATAACCTTGATTTTTTAAATCATAAAGCTCTTAAAGTGGTTTATGAAATGTTTATTAAAAGTAAATTTCGTTATCAAAAACAGAGGGATAAAAGATGAAGTATGAAAATAAGAAAACAAATAAAATAGTTTCGGCTTTTCTTCTTACTGAAGAGAATGTTGATAAGGTTGAATTGTGGCCGCCATTATTAATGAATGCAGCAAGAATATATGGATATAATTCGATCAGTCTTAGGTTCGATAGGGGGATAGAAATAAAAAAACATTATGGCGATGTTGTTGCATATGCGGATTATTACGTTTTTTATGACAAATACGGTGAAATTGATGCAATGCAAAAGGATGTGTTTTGTAAAGAATATGAATTGGTCGAAGAATTAAGTGATGTTCAATTCAAGAAGGAATATTCTATTTTATATGAAGAAGTTTAGATTAATTATAGCGGGTAATCGTTTTTTTGATGATTATGAATTTTTGTGTCAAAAAGTAGATAGTCTAATAAAAAATATAGTAAAAAATCACAGGATGATAATCGTATCTGGTGCATGCGATGGAGCTGATTCATTTGGTGAAAAATATGCTAAAGAAAAGGGATTTGATATTGTAAGAATGCCAGCTAATTGGTCTTTGTATGGTAAAAAAGCAGGACCTATCAGAAATAAAGAGATGGCATTAGTTGCTGATGGATGTGTATGTTTTTTGCCTCGAGATAAAAAATCAAAAGGTACAAAAGATATGATTAGAAATGCAAAAAAAGAGAAGATTCTTTTGCGTGTGATTGAATATTATGAGGAAATGAAATGAAAATTAAAGAAAATAGAGTTATACCAAGCGATATGGTTCCTGGGTATCTTTATGAATGTGATCATGATGAAGATAATATTTTATATTCTAAAGTTGATATATTTCGTGATGATCAAGGTGGATATTGTTTGACTTATTCAGATGGATTTTATCTCCCTAATTTAATTGCGATACGTAATTTAAAACATCTTGATCAATCTTATTATAAAACTTGTAAAACAGTTGAAATTTTAGGAAAAATGAGAGAAGGTAGATAGAACAAAGAAATAATAATATTCTATGTTGACATAACGCTTAAACTATGTCATAGTATTAATATATCAAACAAAATGCAGGAGATAATCATGAGTGAAGTCAAGGTAACTTTTGAGCAATACGAACAACAATTCATTATTAAATTATTGAATAAAATTAATTTTGAAAAGAATGATTTCTCTGCATTTGAGGGTTTGGAATTGAAGAAAGAGGAACAATTTCTTCCTGAGGGAAGCATCGTAATGCTTTATACGGTTATTTATTCTGATGGAGAGAGACGTTTTAGATTTCCAAAAAATGAAGTAATTTTTTGTAGAGTCAGTTCTTTGGCAAAAGGTGGATTAGAGGAATTACAGTATTTTTCAGGCTATGCATCGCATTGGATTGAAGAATTTAAAACAAATGTATATTTGTATTTAGATCAAGCAATGGACGAAAAATGAAAGATGAATTCAAGAAAAGAATAAAATTAATCTCAAAAGAGATAATAGTTTTAGTTCGTGATGTTGAAAACTTTTACAAAAGTAGAATACAAGAACTGGAAGGAGAAAATATATCATTAAGAAAAGAAATTGATAGAAAAGGACAAAATTCTTTCGGTAATCCTAACCTGGATCCTTTGACTGAGAGACAAATGAGAGCAATTCACGCTATTTCTAGAAATATTGGATGGACAAAAAAGGATCTTGATAGTCGTACCAAAAAGGATTATGGATGCAGGGTGAGCGAATTATCGAAGTATGATGCCAGTTCGCTTATTAGTGAAATGCAACAGTTTTTAATGAGGTGAATGATGATTAAACAAAGAGAAATTTTATCAGAATTGCAAGATGAGGTGGTATCTATTACAACGAAAGAGGGAACGTGTGTTTCAGGTCAAATTATTTCATTGGATGATGAGCAAGTTGTTTTGTATAACATAGAAGAATTTAATCAGCATAGTGAGAGTATTAAAAATTTTATTTTTGTTTTGTATAAAGATATTTTTCTTATTTCCAATTATTTGAAGGAAGAATAGAATAATTTATTTTTAGTATTAACATAACGCCCAAACTATGTCATAGTATTAATATGACATAAAAAGAAGTCATCCATGACTGTAAAAGAAATGCTTGAAGTCATTCAAATAGGTAAAAAATGAAACGTAAGTGCAGATATTGCAAGTACTATGGGAAGAAACCATTCTCAAGTTATATTCGGTATTGTGAATGTACTAGTCCTAAAAAGACTCATTACACAAAGGTTAAGGGGTATCCTGATGATGGCGTTCTTTTGTCAATCGGTGGGATAACTGAGAGATTTTTTTATTGTGGGCCAGAGTATGGGTGTGTTAATTTCGAGAAGAAATGAAAGTATTTTTTGCGCTTAGAATCAGAGTAGAAAATGTTATTCGATTTGATACAGTGCAAAAATTGTCAACTGCATTGAATGAATTGAATACACCCTTATATTTTTTTCCTGACGAGGATCGTGAAGAAATCGTAAAGAGATTTCTTCGATACGCGAAGAAACAAACAAAAGAAACTCAAATGGAATATCTATTAAAGTTAGGAGATGAAAATAGATGAATCTATTTAGTGTGAAAGAGTGTGTGTTATTATCAAGTGAAAATAAATGGTCAGAAATTGCATTAAGTGATCATAATCTTAGAAAATTAGGTGTTTCTGAAGAGGATTTTTCAGATATCAGAAAAAAATATCGCAGATATGACCCTATTTTGCCTTGCAGATGTTATTTGGTTAGCGAAAGCGATAATGGTAATGGAGTAATCATGTTTGATTCCATTAATGGAAGAAGGACATTCTTGGTGGTTCCAAAGAAAAATTATCAGATATTAAAAGATGCATAGGAGGATAAAATGGAAGCGATAACGCAGTCGAAAACGAATAACAAATTATTTTCGGAAAATATAGCAAAAGGAATAAGCATTGCTAAAGTTAGTGAATGCAGTGAAAAATGTTCTGATTTATTGGGACAATTATGTGAGTTTTTAGAAGATGAATATAATTTAAAGTGTTCTTTGGCTAGTTATTATGATGATAAATCAAGAGATTGTATTGATTTAATTTATAAAACAGAACAAGGTAAGAATGATGTTTGTTTAATGAATGTTTTTTTTGTATATGAACGTGAAAATGTGAGGTGTGAATTTTCATGCCAGCACGATACTGGTGTTAGTCTTTTTGGTAAAGAAGCTTTAATGAGAGGTATTTGTGAAATATTAAAGAGTCGGCGGTTTGGTATTGTTCTTTTGGAATGTATAAAGTTTAACATAGCCAAAAAATAAATTAAGGTAAATCATATCATTTTAGTGTTAACATAACATCTAAACTATGTCATGGTATTGATATACAAACAAAATACAAGAGAGATCATGGAAGATAAAATCAAACATCCAAAAATGGAATTGCGTAATGGTGGATTATCTAGTTTGGTGCAGCCAAGCGATAAAGCTTTGTTGTCATTTTTTCCTTCCTATAATTGGAAGGGTGTAACTGTAACTGATGAGCAAAGGAAGAAAGTTTTTGAATGGCTTGGTATCGATGTTAAAGATATTTCATGTATTGAAGAAGCTGGTGCTTCTGTCAATGCCATGAAGCATGCGTCATTTCATGGCTTGAGATTATTGTTGTTTCTCGCTGGAAATAATCTCTTAGAAGAGGGAGATGATCCTGTGGAGTGGCTTTCAGGTGTTTTAGCTAATAATGGATATGATGTTGAACCTTGGGAATGATCAATTTCCTGGTGCCAGGAAATTGATAGGAGGAAAAATGGAAAAAGAGAGAAAATTTCTTTTAGATCTCATACTCAATGTACATATGTCTGTTATTAAATATGGTGATGAAATTGTAAGACTTCCAAAAGTTGATTTAGACGTTCTTGTGCTTGCCACTCTTCGATCTATTCCAGAGAAAAAAAGAAACACAAATGAATTAAGATTTGAGATTGTAAATTTTTGTTCTAAACGTGCTAAAGAAGTTGGATTGATTGAATTAGATGGTGATAATGTCATTTTTGATCCTGAATATATTTTAGATCTTATAAAGGAAATAAATTTTAGCGGTATTAGGGATCGGATGTTTCTTGGTTGGCATGATCTTGATGTCGCTCAAGATGAATATAACTTGGCAAAGTTAAAGTAACTATTTTCTAGTTGGTAGGAGGATAAAATGGATAATATTTACAGAAATGAATTAATGGCTCGAATGGATCTGTTTGATTCTAGGATAATTGCATTGAGTGGTAGAGTGGATACTATTGAAAATAGTGATGAATGTAATAGTTGTGCATACTATAATAGGTATAAATCGATTAATTATATTTTGTTTTTTACTATATTATTTGCTGTTATATTTGCTATTATTATTGGATATCATGCATTTTTTGTATCCGGAGATTATAATGCATGCTATGTAATTGAAACACAGCATTCGCATAATACTGTCAATGTAAAATATCATTTATACATGGAAGATTATTGGTTTTATTTCATTGACTCCAAAGTTGGAGTGTTTGATACATTTGAGGAATCGTTTGATACGGCGTATGAGATAGGTTGCACGGTGAATACTCCATATATGATAGATAGACCTAATAGAACAATCATACCTCATAGTGAAGGTCCTATGGTTGATTACATTGAAAACATGGAACCATTTATAGTTTATGATTAAATTGTTTTGTCTTTTGATAAAGGTTTATATATGGAAAAAACAGTTGTTTTAAAAGGAAAAAAAATGAAAGATAACGAAAAACATTGCAAAGATTGCGTATTTTTCTCTGATACAATTGATGGACCAATGGATCATGGCCAGTGTCATTGCGCAAAGCTTTTTGTAAGTGAGTTATATTCATTGATGTTCATTTCTGAGAGAACAGATACATTGGTGACTAAAAATGATGAAAAGGATGATTGTTTGGTTGGGAAATATTTTGGGTGTGTGCACTTTGAGAGTAAAAATTGTTCTGAAAAAAAGAAAGATAGTAAGGAAAGCATGGGAGAACTTAGGTATAGAGAGGATTCATTTAAGATTTACAAGGTAGAAGTTGATAAATACACGAATTATTTTGTAGCATCTAAAAGCAGTGATCCGGAGATTATTCAAAAACTGATAGAAGATATGGAAGAAGTTGAATTTGATGGTGATATTTACACTGATCTCGAAAGCCATGATATTACAGAGATTAGTCCGGAAGAAGCACTATCAATAAAAGTGATAGTGGATGATATTTCGGAAGTAAGTTTATGGTCAAAATTTAAAGCTAACGATAAAGAACCGTCAATATTGGCTTGTAATGAATGGTAGGTGAGACATGGATATTGTGTGTATGTATCATTGTGTTGATTTAGATGGTCAATGCAGCGCGGCTATATTGCATATGGCATTTCCTGAAGTGGAATTAATTCCTTGGACTTATGGAATGAAAATTCCTTGGGAAAAATTCGATAATAAAGTTGTGTATATTTTAGATCTTTCTTTGCCGACTCTAGATGATTGGGAAAAGTTAGTAAAGATTGCTAAGGATGTAGTTTGGATCGATCATCATAAAACTGCGATTGAGTTAGTTAAAGGAACTAAATTTGATGACTTAAAAGGATTTAGGTCAATAGGAAATGATGCAGCGTGTTATTTGACCTGGATTTATTTGCATCCTGGTGAAGTTCCTCCAAAATTTGTGAAGTTGTTGAGTTTGTATGATTTGTGGGCTTGGAAGAAAAGAGATAAAGACGAGCAGGAAAAAATCCTTAATTTTCAATACGCATTGCGAGCGATGGATACAGAACCTGATAGTCCTCTTTGGAAGAGACTACTAAGAGAAGATGAGCGTTATTATATTTTTTACGGAAAGGGAAAGGCGATTCGTGATTATGAAAAAAAGCAAAACGCTAGAAAAGCAAAAAATGCCTTTGTTACAGAAATAAGGGGACATAAAGTTTTGGCGCTTGTTGGTGCCCATGGATCGCTTACTTTTGATTCGGTGATAAATGATTATCCAGAATGTAAGGGTGTAATGACACTTAATCACAGAGGAAATGGTTGGACAGTATCGCTTTATTCCGAAGGTGGTTTGTGTTGCGGTGACATAGCTCGTACGTACAAAGGTGGTGGTCATTCTGGAGCAGCTGGATTTAAGGTATCTACACTGAGAGTGCTAGAGTGGTTGTGGTATCCAAAAAATAGGGTCATTCGGTATATTCTTAAAAAAACAATATGGAGGTAATAAGGATGAATTATAAAAAGTACATTGAAGAAAATAGATTTGGTAAGTTTGATGTATCACGTAGATTTATTGAATCTATGAACAAAGAACAAGCTGATATATTTTTTGGCTCAATGATCGTTGTTAGAGCGGAGATGATGCTTTTTAGATCTACTATAGAATATACAGCGGTATCACCTTTATTCGATATTGTCGAGGAAGGTGGAGAACCGTCGTATTATTTAATAGATATAGATGATAAAATGGAACGAAAAATAGTTAAGTTATAGTAAATGACTAAAGATAATGGTTCTAAGTTGATATTTAAATTTATGGAAGAAGATAACTTATTAACCAATCAAATGATGGATAACATATTGCCTTATTTAGGTATGGATAAAGTATTTAATTTTAATAAATCAGAATTGATTGATTTTTTATTAAAGTTTTGTATATTGCCAGAGTATAGATTCTTTGATAATTTCAATAAAACATTGATGCATACAAAAAAGACACTTGCTTGGTATAGGTGTAATTACCAAATATTCCTGTCAAGGAATAATAGAGTATAAGAGGTAAGTATGAACAATAAAGAAAAATGGTATAGTCCATTCAGGTTTGAAGTTTTTTTTACAAAAAATACAGGAGATTATTCTGAAGAAGAGAAGATTTCTTTATCAAGCGTAAAAATTACTAATGATGGAATGGTTTTTACCAGGGGTATTTTGATTGAAGAATGCAATTCATTGTATGATGAAATATACAATGCCACGAAAGTAACAATTGTTTTGAAAGCAAGATATGAGGAGAAAACTAAAAAGTTATCATTTGAGATCAGTGATCCTATGAATAGGTCATTTAATAACATAGACTCTAATAGTAATGATGTAGTCGTAACGGAAAGCGTAGTATTCCGTAAATTCAAACAGTGTACAGAGTGGTAATTAAAACATATCGATAAAATAAGACATACCTAAATAAGGCAATATATTATCCATTATTTGATTACCGTGGGAGGTAAATATGTATTCATTGGATAATGAGTGTAAAATTATGGGTAAAAAAGAAACAAAAAAAGGCATAAGGAAAAATAAGTCATGAGTTTTGATTATGAAAAGGGATACGATTCACTTCTTAATAAACAAGAAGAGCTTTTTGAGGAGAGGGGAAAGTTGATTGATGAAACTATTATTTTAAAGGATAAATTGAATTTTCAAAATAAACTTCAAAATATATTATTTTTTATCTTTGTATTTTGTCTTATTGTGATGATAACTACAATTGTAATGGATTATATAAATTCATCACCTAAACCAACACATTGTATTATAGAGGAAAATAAGTTAGAAATGATAGTCACTGATGGTTTAGGCAATGAAGTAATGAATACTATGGAGGTAGAAGGATTTAGATTGGTAGGCGTTGTTGAATGGAGATCAGATTTACAGCTTGGAACATATCCTACAATAGAAAGAGCTTTGGAAGTAGCCGAGTTATTGAGTTGTAATGTGAGTCATAGTGAAAGGGAATAAATTATGTTAGTAAATAATAAATTTGAACCTATAAAAGTATATGTAAATTGTTGTGGTCCTTACCCTGAAACAATTGGGTATGTTTTGAGATGGACTAAAACTTTTTTTGTTGTTTGGAATAGATATAGTATTTACAAATTCAATAGAAAAAATGGGCGAAAATGTGGTAAACAGGAGATGTGGAATTGGAAAAGTATTTCTTTAAAAGATGTAGAAAATGCTAATAAAATGGTGGTTGATTTTGATAAAAGAAAACCTGTGGAATATGTTTCTTCTTTTTGTAAATGTCCTCATCGATTGTCCAATGGAAAACCAATAAAACATAAGTGTGATCAATTGACAATTGAATTTATGTATGCTGAGTTATTTGGTTTAACGTCAATATGCGAAGCTATGATAGAGAGGGATCAGCATATTAAAGAAGGTAGAGAATAATGCAAGATATTAAATGGAATAAAGGGATATTTGTCTTCGATAGAAAATGGTTGTAAAAATACAAATCCAACGTTAGGTGTTATTTATCGCATTGCTTCTGTTTTGAGAGTATCTTTGTCGATGTAATTTTTGAATTGGAATACTGGTTGCAATGGATACATTGCAGTGTAGATAGGTGCGGAAATAGGTCAAAAGAGAGTAGATTTTGCCAGTTTGTGGCAAATATCGCCATATGGAGGATAAGATGAGTGGTAATAACAATGTATCTTCTAGTGTTGGAATACCAGGTATTTTATTTTGTATATTTGTAGTACTTAAATTAACTAATCACATAGATTGGTCGTGGATATGGGTTACTTCGCCATTGTGGATACCTATTTGCGTCGTGATTTGTGTATTGGTTATTTGGGGAATAGTTAAAACCATTGAGTAGAAGGAGAATAAGTAATGAGTGTATCAGCTGATGCCCAAATCTGTTATGGGATTTGGATTGGTGAAGATGATTTTCCATGGACTGCTAAAAAATATCACTATGGTATAGATGATTGGTGGTTAGAGGAGACAGGTTGGGAACCACCATGTAAAATATTTGATAGTAGTGGCAATTGGCTAAATGGTGAAAAACCTAAGCAATCCATTGTAGATGAATATTTTGCATCCAAAAATAAATGGCGAAACAATCATCCTTTACCGGTTGAAGAGGTAAACGCAGGATCCTGTGATGCACCTTCGTGGATTTTGGCCGTTCCAGGAACGTTGGTTTCTGTTGAATTGGGTTGTCCAGAAAAAATCTATCCTGATCAATTCACGGTTGATTCAAAGAAATTGGAGGCATTTAATGCTTTTTGTGAAAAATATGGTTTCGATGAAGAATTAAGTTGGCATATATCGGCTTATTCGGATGCATGATTCTTGTTCGACAGTAATAAATTCAAAACTAAAATTGATAAAAAATAAGAGGCATAAAATGTCATATTCAACACTAATGGGTTTAAGGCTAATGGTGATGCATACACTATTGGTCAATTTAAGAATTCACATTTCGCACCAGTGGTATGGAGTATTGTTTCAGCCAAAATAAAAACAGATCATTCATCATCTGCGTGGTTCTTTGATTAGGTAGAGATATTTTTATAGGTGAAGAGAATAACTATTCCGTAGGATCAAAATCTTCAGACAAAAGCAATTCAGGTTTAGTTTTTAATGCAAAACATATTTTTTCCAATGTAGACAATGAAGGGTTGTTATTATTTACCCATGTTCTTATTGTTGTACTTTTTACATTTAATATTTTTGATAAATCACTCCATGAAAGGTTGAGGTGATTTTTTCTGGCGAAAAAGTTGCGGTTGAATGTATGATTGATTGTCATGATTTCTCCACTAAAATAATAAGGGTCACTAATGAAAAGTGACCCTTGTGATTTGGTTCTTAGTCTACAATGCAATGACTAAGAACAGTTTGTTTTTCATTGTTGTATTCATTATGTTTCTTAATGGTTCCAGTTAGAACGTAATTGTGGTTAAGTTGGATTTCAGTTCCTCCTGAGTTAAACCATGTGAAAATATTACCATCGTTGTCTTTGAATTTGCAGAGTTGAGAATAACGGGCGAATCGATTGTAGTTGTTGATAATGTCTTTTGTGAAGACGCATTTTAGATTAATATCTCTGAGTCGTGCACCGACTGAGCCTACAAAATCAGACTCTTTTTCGCTGGCATTTTTTCTATTTTGTTCCGCTTGATAAAAACTATAGATTGATGCGACAGTATTAGCTGTTCGTTCGGCAACGAAATCTGACTCAAAAATGGTTTTAAGATTTTCACAATAGCTCGAGTCATCTCGATTATAAATAGATGGAGCCATATCGATCATTTCAATAGCAGCTATGATATCTTCGCTATTGACAGCAGATTCATCATCTGCCATTGCATAAAAAGCCTTTTTTCCTGTAGGTGTTTTACCTGTGGATTTTGCTGTTTTTGCGGATATGTATCCGTTTTTTCTGGCTATTACGTTTACAATTGCCAGAAAATCCTTAATTTTGTACATTTCTAAGATAGAATTAAAACAACCTTCACCCTTGAGAATGGTCGTGTTGATGGCTTCGATGTTAGACCAAAATTTAAGGAAACTTTGCGGACTGTGTCCAAGAAAGTCTTTGAGGCATGTACTACCAACCACCTTGAATTCATTGGTTTTTTCATTTTTTACAATAAATGCAGATTTTCTTTTGCGGTGTGAGGTGCAATGATCACAGTAGATTTTTTTGAAATTCTTATACTTTTCAGGTATTTTTTGATCTGGAAGGATTTGGACCAAATAACCATCTTGGTGAGAGTCGATCGTGGCTGCTAAAGACCAGCCACCGATTTTTGGAATTCCACCAGAAACTAGAATATGGTGGAATTCCAAAAATCCAGATTTGTACTTTTTATTAAAAGTATCTAATATTTCAATGGTTATTTCAGGCTTGTTGAGTTTTTTTGCTCTTTTATTTATTTTTTCTAATGCGATGTATACATTAGGCATGTTTGGGGATGGGATGACATATTCAAAAATACCTTGTTCTTTGAACCAATGGTTTAATTCATTAGTCCATTGTTCCAGTGTTCCTGGAGCTTTGGATTTTTCCATCCAATCACTAAGGTCTGCTCTTTTTGTTAGACCTTCGAGAATCAAATCTCCGAAAACAGCGATAAACGTAGCGATGGTTTCCATTGTTTTCTCCATTGTTGCTATACTTAATATTATGCATATATATACGCATAGCACAAGTAAAAAGTGTATAATTTTGAGAAAAAAGAACCCATTGGTGATTTTTTCTATAGTGCTATATTAAAAGGTATTAAAGGAATAAAATAGTAAAATAATTATTTTTTAATGTTGACATAACGCTAGAACTATGTCATATTTAATATATAACAAAGGAGAAAACAACATGGCAAACCTTAATACAGACCAAATTATTAAAAATGTTGATTTTAATAAATTGCTGGAAGTAATGCTTACTTCCGAGGAAAGTGGATTAAATGTTCATATTTTCGAGAATGGAAGTATTGACGTCCTGGGAAGTAGTGAAAGTCTTAATCCCGACTCTGTAGTTGTTTTCAAAACTCCTGGGATGGGAAATTTAGATTCCTCAAAATTCACTGAGGATTTTGTTTATGAACATGAAATTGAGTATGATACTCATAGTGAGTATCAGTATGTTGAAAAAGATACTGGACGGGTGGTAGGAAGTCTCCACTCTGTGATCATGGAGTGTATTCGTGATGGCGACATGTCTGAATATATTGATTATTATGAGTACGAAATTAGACGGCAACTAGGGTAAAAATAACTAAATCAATTACAGATAAATTCTTTAACATAATAAAAAGGAATCTTTCATGAATAAGATAAACGAAATGATGGTCTTATGGGATTCTTATGTAGAATCCCATGACTTTGATACAAGTCTATCTTTTGATAATCTAATGACATGGTTTAGATTTCTGAACGGGCATTGGAGCGAAGGAATACCTGACAACGACGGACAATATGCAATTTCCTTTGAAGAACCAAAGGAAAAAGCAAAAATATATCCTTCCTTGATTGCTAGAAGGTTTGGTGATTTCTTTGTTTCAAACGAAAGTGGATATGTTATTGATGAAGAAGATGAAGTGTGGCATTGGTCTGAACCACTGCCACTAATGCCACATATAAAGGAAGATAATGGATAAAAAAGAAAAATTAAAAAAAGTAGAAGAAAAGATAAAAAGTAAGAAAATATTTAAAAATAATAACATCTTGGTTATGTTCCTAAATAGTTTGGGACTTGGTAAAATAACTTTCAATGAAAGGTATGGAAGACCAGTTATCATTAAGAAATTAATGAATTTATTGGAAAATGATGAAAAGATTGCAACTCGTCTTATTGATGAGCTCATTAAGATTGAGGATCAAGAAATTTCTGTTCCAGAGATTCATATGAAACTTATAAAAGGGTTTTATAGACACTATAAAGGTAATACCTATAGAGTGGTTGATGAATGTTTAAATGAATCTGATTTGGAGGAAATGGTTTTATATAGGTCGATTATAAAACCAAGCGTGCTTTGGGTTCGACCAAAAAAAGAGTTTATTCAAAATGTTATATTTAAAGGTAAGGTTCTACCGAGGTTTCTTTTTTTGAAAAAGGGATGAATATGAGAAAAAAAAGAAAAATGAGAAGAAAAAAAGCAGAGAGATTGAATTTAAAAATGAAAAAACAAAAGGAAGGTAAAATGGGTATACCTATTTCGGTTAGAGTTGAAAGAGAAAACAGAGAATTCAAAAATAGAAGAAGAAAAGATGAAGAGAGAAAGAAGCATTATTTAAAGATCAAAGAGAGGAAAGTTCTGCGATCAAGAGAAAGGATGGAGATTCAATCTATGCTTTTTGCAGCTTACAATTCGATTAATTGACATGAATATTAATCCTAAAAAAGCGACAAAAGCTGAAGTTATCCATTTTATGGATTGTTTATCGGTGTGTAATCAATCTATGTTGTGGCTCACAGATCACGAATATTCCACGTCCAAAGAGGCTTGGGATGATTGTGATAGAGCTGACTGGATGATGTGGCTACTAAAAACGATGGCCAAACATAAGATGTGGCCGTCTCGAAAGGATGTTTTGCTTTTGAGCTGTGATTGTGTCGAGTTTGGATATCAATATTTACCTAGAAAAGAGAAAACAGTTCAAAAAATTGTTAATAATATAAGAGAATTAATTGAAAAAGATATAGATATTAAATCAAATGTTTATTTTGATTATTTTGATTATTTTAATAAAATTGAAAAGGCTTTTAAAATTTCAACAGATTGTGTTTTGGAAGGTATTAATTCAGGGATAAAAATAGAAAATCAAGTTGATGCTGCGTATGCCGTTAGTTCGGCATGTAATGTGGTTTTTTCTGCTAAATATTTATTAAAATCATTAATTTGGTTAAAATATACAGTAATGGTTTTCGATCATATGGCGCAATCAATGGTTTATTCATCAATTGGTTATGATATGAATCAATTCAATACCGCTTATTTCGTAGCATTAAAAGAATTGGCTAATTTTATTCGTGAAAGAATACAATTTTAAAAGTGAAAAATAAGGAAAGATTATGAAAAAAAGAGGAACGTGTCAAATCAGATTATCATCAAAATCGGATGACAATTTATTAAATAAACTAATGGGGAGGTTCCATAACAAAAATGTTATGGGACTATTAGTGAAGGATGCAATTATTGTAAAAAAATTGGTTAGGGAATTTAGAAGACTGGTGTCTATTAATGAAAAAATAATGTCTGAGTTAAATGATATTGAAATAGCGTGCTATTTGAAAATAGATGGTTTATAGGTTTACCGAATATATAAAGTTTACATTCTAAAAGTTGAATTTATAGGAAGGAATGGTAGTATCATGTAAATGTGCACTAAAGATGCACTGTTCTTGTTTGTTATCAATAAAATCCCTTACATCGATAGAGACGGCGTAGGTTCGCGACTTAGTAAGGGATCCATTCTAAAAGGAGAAAATCATGGCAAAAGCATTGACAAATGATGAAAAAGGTAAAATTCTGAGAGATCAGAATTGGAGAATTTTAGTTTCGCGATCAAATCAAAAATACCCCTGGATATATTTGGGAAAACTGATGTTGTCTCAAAAATATCCGGATCATTTTAGGATGGAGAATTGTTTCAACATTGGGTACTATCAAGAAATTGGATTGATTGGTATTGCCTCTAAAGGTCCAGAGAAAGTTAACATATTCGGCGACGGGACGATTGATAGAGAAATTAGTGTTTTAATGGTATTAGATAATTTGTCTGTTGGTATTGGTTGGTTTGATTTTTTATTGGAAAAAAAATTATTGTAATTTATTATTATTGGTTTCTTCCTTCCTTTTCTTCCTTCCTTTTTTTATATTAAATTTTTATTACATAATAAATTATAGTAAGGGAGTATAAGTCATGCAAGACATAATTTCATCCATTCTAGTATCATTGGATTCAGAACAAGAGGAAAATGTAAAGTCTTGTATATATTATAAATTTTGGAAAAATCACATAATAAGCAAAGAAGTTTATGATATTAGAAATAGCTATGGTAGTAGCTATGGTGAAGGTTATGGTACTGGTGATAGCTGTGATGATGGTAGTAACTATGGTGATGGTAATGGTGATGGTAATGGTGAAGGTTATGGTACTGGTGATAGCTGTGATGATGGTAGTAACTATGGTGATGGTAATGGTGATGGTAATGGTTATGGTGATGGCTATGGTTATGGTGATGGCTATGGTGCTGGTACTGGCTATGGTGATGGTACTGGCTATGGTTTTGGTGATGGCTATGGTGATGGTGATGGTGATAGTTATGGTAATGGAAAAGGTGCAAGTGAATAAGGGAGTATAAGTCATGCAAGACATAATTTCATCCATTCTAGTATCATTGGATTCAGAACAAGAGGGGAATGTAAAGTCTTGTATATATTATAAATTTTGGA